>Ga0181524_10000026_pt1 | contig 143536 bp, 135 predicted proteins | sample PEATcosm2014_Bin_34_FD_119761 | JGI IMG/M metagenome (GOLD analysis project Ga0181524, IMG submission 119761) | Peatland microbial communities from MTU Mesocosm Facility, Houghton, MI, USA - PEATcosm2014_Bin05_60_metaG | ecosystem: Environmental > Terrestrial > Soil > Wetlands > Peat | place... | reverse complement strand
CCATAGCTCCCCTGATAAGCCGCAGCCCCGGTAACCACACCCGTCGTACCAGACAATGGACTCAGCCCCGACCAAGCGCTGAAACCACCAGACTCAAAACCATCACTAAACAAAACCGTTGAAATTGCAGTAAAAACCGCAGTCAGGTTGTAGTTTTGGGTCATGCTAAGGTTGTACGGATTAGCCGAGCCCACCGATGTGCCATTAAGAAGCCATTGGCTAAGGGCCATGCCCGAAGCCGGTATCGCGGACACGGACACCTGTGTTCCTGCTACGTAGTTATAGACTGCTGGAGCTGGATTCGTTGTTCCGTTTCCCGCACTTTGGATTGTGAGATTATAGGTTACTGTTGGGCCTGACGGATAAGGTGGAGAAGACATCGTCTTTCCGTCGCCGAAACCGTCATTGGGTGTTACCTGGCAAATCCAAGTGTCCCCGCTTCCAATTTCCTGCGAAACTGTCGTAGAGCTGTTGCTTTGCCCAGTCTTCGTTTCAATGTAGCGTTGAAGGACTTCGGCTGGAGAAAAGGCTCTGCTGTAAATGTGCAATTCGTCAAGTGTTCCGTTGAACCACGTTGATTGCGTGGGGTTGCCACCGTCGTATCCTATGAAAAGAGGCGCGCCGAACAGGTAGAGACCTTGGCTTTGCGCAATATCGCCTGTCACAGGAACGTTCGCTACCTTCGTTCCGTTGATGTAGATAGTCAGGCCAGGGCCTGAACTGTACGTGCACACAACGTCGTACCAATTTCCAACGGTCAAGACTGAGGCACTGTTTGATGCTTCCTGATATCCAGTCCCATTGTTTATTCCCCAATAAAGAGTGTTTGGGGCGCCGCCTGTTTCAAAGCCTATCAGGTAGCTTGAGTTAGCAGCTGATATGGTTGGGTCTCTTTTCGCTATTATCCTTGCCCCATTCTGACTCGATGCGGGCTTAACCCAAAATTCAATCGTAATTTGAGACCAATTACCATCTCCGCCCAGACTTGGATTATCATTGACCCTTATGTAGCTGTCAGTGCCGTCAAAAATGTAGGCTCCTCCAACAGCTCCATTCGGTGTCCAAGTCACGTCATTCAACGTTCCATCGTTGTTGTATCCTGAATAATCTTTGGTCCTGGCTGGACATGTTATTGCGAAATCATCTAACCAGAAGTTGCCTGTCCCGATTCCTGCTGCGCTGAATCTGACTCGGAAGTTAGGAATCACATACTGTGGACTGAAGGTTTGAACGGAGTACCATTGCCAACTGTTTGTGGGGTTGGCACTTGTAAAGGAAAAGATAGTGTTGTATGAAGTCCCATTCCAGAACTGCAATGCAACGGAACTGCTTGTTCCGAACCCTTGGTCCATGTACCAGAATGAAACGGTAACGCTCATACAACTCGAAGTGTCAGTGTCATTTGTTGTCAAATATAGGTCCCCAGGTCCTGCGTGCGCTGAATAGACACCAGAGTGCTTTTGGCTACTGTCAAGGTTCCAGTTTGTGATCCCGTTTTCACTCCAGCCACCAAAACCGTTCTCGAAGCCATCTGCCGTTATGTTGTCGTAATTCAGCAGATTGCTAGTCGTATCCGTGTCGAAAGGAAGGTTTAGAGTGTCGATTGAAGTTCCATTGACCTGCCAGTTGTAGATATTAGTGACAGCGTAGTTGTTTGGATCACTCGTTGTCTGGTTGGAGCAGGTGACATCGCCACTGCCGTCAACGCTCAGACTGGGCGTTCCTTGACTCGGAGAATTCGAATATGTGGTGAAACTGTACATGTGCATTGTTGTCGTTACGCCATCAGAACACGTGACATTCCAGTAGTACGTTGTGCCTGGAGAGTTCATGCCAGAAGTCGGGACGCTATAAACTCCATCAGCTTTGTTTGTCAAAGTTGAACCTACCTGACTCCAACTGCCAGTGGCATTCGTTCCGAAAGTAATGTTCATTAGCCTATTCTGGAAGCTGGTAGCACTTATCGAAAGTTGCGGGTTAAAAGTCTGATTCACCGTCCCATCTACAGGTTGTTCAGCTCTAATGACGGGTGCCACTGGTGTGAAAGGAGGAACATACACTGCGACACCTGCTCTTGCGTTACCGTAGAACTGTACTCCTCTCTGCGGCGGGGGAGATACGCCTGGAGTGTTGAAAAGGTAGACCCATCCTGCTCTGCTCGTCACCACGAGTTCGTTGTATCCGTCGCCATCAACATCTTGTACCAGCGTGAAGTCGTCAGCACCGGGCATCGTAATGGTCGATTTGTAAACCTCTCTATAGTTGCCAGGTTGTGTTGCGTCGTATTGAAAAACGTACATGTACGAGTCATTTTCGTTCATGGCGATTATGTCCAAGTTTCCATCAGCTGTAACGTAGCCAGCCTTCGGGGGCTCGTGGCAAGTTATGTTGAGTTGGTTGTTGCACGGAAGGTATCCGTCCGGCTGCCAAGTGACCAAATTCCAGAATTTGACTTGAGAATCGTAGCAGTCCTCAAGGTCGAGGTCACCATTCCCGGAAAAATCGAAGACCGTAGGCTGAGAATGGCACGTCATATTTGTCCATCCTTCGCGGTATATTCCACCTGTAGTGTCAACGCTTCCGTCAAGACTGTTAAGAACCGCGATGCCACCTTGAGAGTTGCTGCTATTATATACTGGAGGCGCCAAGTTTTGCATTGCAACTATGACGTCTGGAATACCGGTGTTGTCTACGTCCGCCAGTATCGGAATTTGGCTGCTACACAGGATAGTTGGGTCGCTCCATACCATCTGGCCCGTGAAAGCATCGTACGCGTGGACACCCATGCCTCCACCGGTGTAAGCATCGGGCGGCGTATCGTAAAGATCCGCATACGCGTAGCTCCTGTCTCCTTGAAAAATCATGAAGTTGCCATCGCCTGTCGGATCAGCAACTGTCAAGCCGCCCCAGCAGTCATGCCAAGTCCAACCTTGCCAGAGCACGGAACCGTTGTAACTCAGACAGGTCAGGTAGTCGTAGCCGTTGGCAGGGCCCAACCCACGACTGCAGAAAATCTCTGGATGCCCGTTACCATAAATGTCGGAAGTTGCAAGGTATACGTTTCCGCAATTTACGTCGGTTCTTCGCCAGTACAAGGTGCCGTTAGGGAATAGAACTAGGGGGCCATTCCACGTGGGCACAATTACTTCTTGTTGGCCGTTTCCGAGTAAATCTGCAGTTTCGGGAGCGCAGTGTTGATCTATGCCTATGTTCGATATGTTAGCAGAAGTGTCCTGCCACAATATGCCTCCGGTAAGCGGGTTTAATGCCGTAACAGATCCTGAGGTTCCAGTTGCAGGACCGCCAGTAACAATAATCTCCATCTTCCCATTGCCATAAAGATCAGCGGCAATAGGCGCACAGGTCATCAGCGCGTTAGGTCCCAAGTACGTCGACCATCTGAGACTAATACTTGAAGGGGCAGCAAGCGCAGGTTCCACGTAGGCTATAAATGAGAAAAGGCTTAGCGAGAAAATGATCAGAACAATCAGACCTAAGCTCCTTCGCCAAAATAATCTATTTGACATTTTCATATTCCAGACTCACCCTACTTACCCTTCCATATTCCTTCATCAATCTCAACGATAGCTGCAGAAGAGAGGTCGTGAACTTCTTAATAAAAAGATGTGGAGAATTGTTCTAGTAATAAATCATATTATTGAGATGCCCTATTGTATTCCTGTTCGTCACTTGTGCGGAAAAGCTATTATATGCCTTCTTAAGATACAATATGCATTGCTGAATAATCAGGAGATACGACCGCTTGACAAGACAAACGACGTTCACACTCAAGTTCGGCATAGTCTTTTGCACTATTCTCATATCGCTCGCGTCAGGAGTCTCGGCCACCGGTCCTTCTGAAGCAGTAACTACGACAGGGACTATTCTCTATCCGCCGACAAAAGTAACTTATTATATTCCTGTCGTTTGGAACGACTATAATCAGTGGTACAGTTCAGACGTTGGAACATACAGTTATAACGGCACCTATGACGCACAAATGCATGCTGAACAACACGACAGCACCGTCAAATTAGATGTGTTAATGGGCATGCTTAATAACACGGGAACATGGGTTCAAGATCATCAAGCAAATGGAATTCAGTTAACGGGCAGAAACTTGACGATTGAAGCAGAAGTATCCAACATAGCCGTGTCCACTTCTGCAACATGGTTAAGAATCGCCGTTGTCGCATGTGTAAACTTGCTGACTCCTTTTCATGACCCTATTAACGGCGCAAATTGGAGCCAGGTGTTCATGGAGTTCGATTGGTACTGGCACAGTGGAACTGTGGCAGGGGATGGCGGGAATTTCAGGTTTGTCAAAGTGGCACAGTTCGACCCTGGAACCGGCTACCACCATTTAAGTTTAAACTTCACTCAAACATTCATACAAAATTACGGTCAGTCTACTTATGACAGCGGCACACTATGGTATGTGACGGCATCCACAATTGAACTCAGCAATGCCAACGCCACTATCGCAGTTCAACCGGCATATGTATGGGAAGGCTAAGGCCTTCCATAAGCTCCGCGCACGCCACATGAGCAGGCTCAATAGACAAAGGTGAAGACACAAAAAAGTGGCGTTTAGTCAAGAGCTACGTGCCTGCTCGTGCATAAAGAGTGTAATTTCCGTTTGAGTAAACTTGATTGAATGCAGGAATCAAATACTTTTGATCAATATTCGCCAGGGTCGTGGCGTTAGCCTGAGCTGCCTCGATAGTTAGTGTATCCCTCATCCCTCTCAGTACAAATTGAGATTGGTTAATTTGTTGTCCATAATCAGACTGAAGTCCTGATAAATTGCCTGAGAGTGCTACAAGGTCTGAGACCCAAATCATAGATACTTGATGAGAGTAATTGTAGTTGAAATAGCCGGAGTAGATGTAGGTTCTCCATGAAACGACAAAAAGTGTTGCGTTGTTATTGTTGTTGAAAAAGAAGGAATATGAAGCCATCTCAGATGGGTGGTACAACTCGCCATAGTAATGGTTAATCTCGAACCTCAGCGCCATGGAAGCCGCTGAGAACGTCACTATGAAAAGAAGTAACGTGAACAAAATGAAGTGTTTTCCTAAGAAACTAGTGAATTTCTTGATTTTTGCGTTTCTTCGAATTTCCGCCAAAAGGACAAGGGAGAAAGCCGCAGGAAAAGCTGCAAATGATGTAAACCGTGAGATGTTCCAGTCTGGAAGCAAAATTAGAATGAATAGCATTACGATCGACGAGAGCAAAATCGACGTTAACCCGACGCTGATTTTGGTTCTTATCCTCAGCTTGAAGAAGACAAAGGCACCTGCCAAGAACGCTATGACAAGAAGAGCAACTAAAGAGTATTTGAAGTAGTTCGTTAGCAAAGCTCCCCACCAAGGCAGAGCTTGAGGAGGGGAAAGAGACACCGACACAGATGACGTGTTTCCCGCACTAAACAGCTTAAGGCTACTGACCAAAAAGAGTTCTACCCCTTGCGGCGACTGGAAGAATACCCACGCCAAAAACGTAATTATTGAAAATAAAGCCAGCAAACCGGCACTCAGCCGGTTCCTGCCCATAAGAATTACGTAGATACATAGGAAGGATATGACGGCAAGAGATTGGAAAGGATGCGAAATAATGATCGCACCAACCAGTACTGATGACAAGACAAGGCCATGACGGCTTTCGAAGCGCATAAAAACCAAAAGAAACATGAAGTACAACGTAAAGGCAAACGCCGTGTCCGAATAGAGATGGAAGTTGTCGAATGCGTAGTTAAAGAACAGGGGTAGGAACAAAAGTGCGCCCGTCCATCCTAAGGAGAAATTCTTCTTCTTCAAAAGTAGTGAGAAAGAATATATCACGAGCAAGACAACTATCATCAGGCAAAAGTAGAGGATATCGTTGCTGATTATCACGCCCAATCCTGTGACCGACATCAAGATGCCCTGAAGAAAATAGGTGCCAGGCCAAGTTGCCTGCAGAGAAGGAGTTGAAAGTGCCGATGGAAATGGTATGGTGCTCGGGTTTACTAATCGGCCGTTTGCGACTATTTCTTGAGCCGGAGCTCCATGTAGAAACACATCGCGAATCGTGAAATATGGAAAATTGACCAGCTGGACAAATGGAAAGTATAGACCGATGAGTAAAATTTGCCATAACGAAAAGCCATTGAGATACACAGAGACAAAAACTAGAGCAAAAAAGACAACGAGGTGAATAGCAGCATATGGCGCCATCAAAAACGAATCAAAGTATGAATAAGAAGAGTCGGCATAACCCGCAGCAAGATCAAAATGCCAAAAGAAAGGCATACAGAGGAACCAAATGACAAGAAGCAAATTGACTATTCTGCCGGCTACCTTGTTCTTATGCATCGCCTACACCTTTCCAGCTTCGCGGGACAACCTTTCCCTCTTTCGCATAAATATCTAAGATGCGACAGAAGGCATCCTCAAAATTTTCCGTCCCAAACCTTGAGGCAGTTGCTGTCATTTCTCTTCCAATCGAAGGAGACCACGAGTCAAGCGCGGACTTGATTTTGGAAATTGCATCTTCTTCATCCTTGTATCTCCACATGTTTGGTACAAATTCTCTTGGACCACCAGAATCAGAAACGATTGGGATGCATCCAGCTCCCATGCCTTCAATTATAGATATGCCAAAGTGTTCGAGAGGCGCCGTGTGAAAATAGACTTTTGCCTGTTTCAAAAACTCAACCTTAACTGCGACAGGTGCATCTGGAATAAGAATGACTTTGTCAGAGACATTATTTTTCCTTATTAGACTTGACACTTTTCGGTATAACTCTTCACTAAACAATGAGCCCAGTACAACGAACTTCGCATTCACGCTCTTTGCAACTGCAGGAATCTTCTCCAGCCCTTTCTCCGAAGAAAATCTTGAGATTGTCAATACCAAGTCTTTTTTTGTTTTTTGCGTTTCTTTCTTGAACGGATGTATGTCAACAGGAGGGTACAAGACGAGTGGGTCTATCCTGAATTCTCTTTTTACTGCATCAGCCGTGAAGTGGCTATTGGCCAAAACCAGTTTTTCGATTCCCCTAAAACTGGATGAACGTTCTATCACTTTGTATGGTTTGTAGTAAAGTTTCCAGAACAGATTTTTCGTCTTTTCCTCAATTATTAAGGTCCTTGGGTAGTGTACGTAGGTTATGTCTGCGAAAGGAAGAATGTCAGAAGTGTAAGGGTTTATTACGATTCCGGAAAAAAACTTCGAGATCGCAGGCAAAGCAAATTCAAAATATGTTTTCAACTCGTAAGGCCATGGACGAAAAATCACTTGCCTGTATACAGGAATGCTTTCTCCTAAATTCTGCGGCGTTGAATTATTATTGACTTTTTTGCAACAGAGAAGAGTTGTTTCAAAACCACTACGTTCGAGAGATCTTGCCATAGAGATTGCGACATTCGCTTGGCCTCCGTAAGAACCGAAATTTCTAAAGATAAGGCAAGCTCTCCGTCTCTTGCCATACCCTCGTGCAGTTTCTTTTCCTGCGATGGTTTTGTCCAACAGCATGCAGCCAGACCTCATTTCATGTGCGTCATATCTCAGGAACGGTTAGCTACTTTGTATTTCGGAGGAGGCTGAAATGGATCTATTCTTGAAAGAAACACAGATCTCTTTCCACTAGGCAGCGGAGGAATTGAATCTACAAATTCAATTTGAATCTTTACCGAAGAGCCTAACTGTTTTTGCATATAGTTGACCAAGTAGTCAGTATGCTCTTCCGCATATCCTTTGCTTTTGACTAATTTGACCGTTAACATGTCGATATTCTCTTGGACGACTTGACAATTCTCAACAGGCAGATGCATGACCGCAGATATAATGACTGGGTAAATTGGACCAACAGGAATGATTCGGCGTTGAGCTTCGTCATAGCACGCCATGAAATCAGAAATTCGACCTTCTATAGAAGATATCAAGGGCAACCCTCGACCACACGAACAAGCCTCGGAACAGGGCACACCTATGTCTCCAATCTTGTACCTGATGAACGGCATGCCGAAATTTCTAAGATTAGTTATCAGCATCAGGCCCCTTTCGCCCGGCGACACAGCTTCATTGTTATCAACAAGTTCGACGATGACATTTTCGGCAGAAATGTGATAACCAGAGTGTTCCTCACACTCTCCTGCAATCGCACCGATCTCACGGCTTCCATAGTAGTCGAATACAGGGCAGTCGAAAGCTTCTTCGATTGTTTTTCTCATAGAATCCTGAAGAGTTTCCGCGGATGTAATCACAGCCTCCGGCCGAACGTCTTGGATGCGCACATCATTCAAGTATTTTGCCATCATAGCGACAGAAGATGCATAACCACGTATTATCTTGGGACGGAACTTTCTCAGCGCTTGAGCTGATTCCTCAAACACTTCATCTGACAAAACAAATGTGCCAGCGATCAATATTCTTTCTAGTGATCGGTTGATCCTTTGCACCATGCTGCCCGCTCGTGTCAAATCTAGGGGGGAACCCCAAAACATGAAACAACGATCGCCTAATTCATAACCAGCCCAACCGTATGTTCTGAACTCTGCAGCAACTTCCCAGCTGTAACTATCCTTAGTAACAAAGAATTTAATCGGGTCCCCGGTACCGCCGCTTTGGTAAGGTATAAGCCTACGCGTGCCGTAATTCAGAGAGATCATTTCATTGGGGCTTTTCCTAATGTCTTCTTTTGTCAAATATGGAAGCTTAGTCAAATCGCTTGTGTTTCTTATGTCTCCCGGAGTCAATCGTCTTTCTTTAAAAATTCGTCTGTAGTATGGCACAGTTTCGTATGCGTGTTTTAGCAACACATGCAAATTGCGGTTCTGCAAACGTTCGATTTCCTCGCGACGCCACCACTGCGTCTTTCGCAGAATGCGCCCTCGACTGAACCGTGATGTTCGTCTAGCCAAGTCGTAGACTGGAAGGACTACGTTTTGTGTGAAGAAAGGATAAGGATCCATCATATTCACCACTCAAAGTGGCAACGTCTCTTTGGAGAGATACTGCTAGGCGTTCGTCTTTATCTCCTCAATCCTCTTGACCTATATGTTCGAGAGTTTTAATGACGACGAAACCGTCCTCAACAGTCACCGGAGGCGCGCGATTGGTTATCAAGTCTTCACCGAACAACTTTGTGCACATGTCGTGTCCACTATGCCAGTTCCTCGTCGCGACTTTTCCTGCAGTGATGGCTGTCCACTTCACTAGCTGATAGGCTTGTCTCAGTGAACCGGATCCCTTGTTTATCCTATTGGCGGACGCGCCCGTGAGAATCCTTTATCCCGTCTTGACTCAAGTGCCTTTCTCTGAAGACCCGTCTATAACATGGCACGGTTTCGTAAGTATGTTTCAGCAACGCGCGCAGATTACAGTTTTGCAAACGTTCAATTTCATCGCGACGAAACCATTATTTTTTTGCAGAATCCGTCCTTGGCGAAATCGGGACGTGCCTCTCATTAAATCGTTGAGAGGTAGGATAAGATTTTGTACCATTAAGGTAAAGGAATCGTCCAAGGCAAATTTCCTTCTAATTTCCTCCTATCTTGTCATAATGGAGAGCGCGAGCTATTCCTTTGCCTGTATCGCCTCAATTCTCTTGCACATTTCTTCCAGAGTTCTTACTACTGCTAGTCCTTCCACGGCTGTTACTGGTGGTGGCTTTTTGGCCATTAAGTTGGCTGCGAAAAGTTTTATGTACATGTCGTGACCGCTGTACCAGCTTTTAGTGGCGATCTTTCCTGTGTTGAGGGCTGTCCACTTTACTAGTTGCGAGGCTTGTCTCACGGAATCTGATCCTTTGCTCAATCGATTGGTCTTTCTCGCAGGAAGTAGGTTCAACGTTGAATTTATCACTTCGAGTTTTAAGATGCCTCTTGCGCAGTAAAGGTTGATGTAAATTGCATCTCTTGAAGAGTTGAAGGAAGCGTAAGCTCTGCCCAGGTTCTTTCCTGCTCTGAATGTCGCGCAAAGCTCGTCTGACTTCATCCAAGGATAGTCGCCAATCTTTGAGAGCTCAATGTTCACGCATTTGACATCGCTACGAAAGAAATCTCTGAGAAGGTAAATTGGATGCGCGAGCATTTCGCTAAATCGGCCTCCTGGGAGTCGATGGCTCCAATGCTTCGCGTTGATGGCCATTGAATCTTCCTTTGTGTTCAGTGCCTCGATTTCTGCATTCAAAACCTCACCTAATTTGCCCTTCCCCACGATTTCTCGCGCTGCAAGAACAGGTGCATCATATAGCCAATTGTGTATCACGCCGGCACTTAGCCCAGTGGCTTCTTGACTCTCCACAATTTTCTGTGCATCGTCGACTGTCATAGCCATAGGCTTTTCAATCAAAACGTTAATTCCAGCCTTCATGGCCTCGACGGCAAGTGGGGCATGTGTTTGAGGAGGAGTACAAATGTCGATAACGTCAACTCCTCCTGCAGCGACGATTTCTGAAAGTGTCTTGTAGAAGTGCGGAACCTTCCATTTTTCCGCAGTAATTTTTGCAAGATCCTCGTTGATATCAGAGACGGCAATAATCTTGGCTTGAGAAATTCGACGCCAAGCTCGAAAATGGCCAATTGTCACATATCCGCAACCGACAAGTGCTATTTTCAGGTTCTTGATTGTTTCACTCCTCTTTTACGTCTTAGGTTAGATGCTCGCAAATATTAATGAATTTTCTGATGCTAGACTCATTATTGAACCTCTTGAGAAAGGCCTCTCTGTTTTGCCATCCCAAATCGACCGTTTGCTCGTTGCCCAACCCATTAACAAACTCAATAGTTTCAGCTAGCTGCTTGCTGTCTCCCGGCCGAGAAAGGATAGCTCCTTCGCAACCTTCAACTTGCTCAGGAATTCCTCCAATTGCAGAGGCAACCAAAAGCCTTCGCTGCAAGAGAGCCTCAACCACGACATAAGGCCATGGTTCGTTCCAGAGAGATGGAACTAGGACAGTTCGGATCGCCTTGTAAATCCTCCTAAATTCTTCAAGGGTCACTTTGCCGTACGGCATGAACCCCAGTTTCTCCAGCGATTTAAAAACTGAGGGATCAATTTTCTCGAGCTTTGTTGCGTTTATCTTCACGTTCTCTAAATGATAAATGCTTCTGCGTTTCAGAGCGGCAAGCAACACTTGAAATCCTTTCAGAGGATCCAGCCCTCCGAAGTAGCCAAAGTCTTTTCCGGCAATTTCAAGATCAATAAAATCAGAGACAGGATTGTAAATTACGTGCATCTTGTCCCGCAGCGATCCCTCCCTTGACATAAGATTGTTTCTTTGATTTTTGGAGACACAGATAATCGCATCACTGAAACGTATAAGTCTGGGGACAAGTTGACCGATACTTAAATTTAACGCGGTGGACAAAGCAGCTTCTCTTAGGTTTCTACCTCGTCTCTTTTCGAAAGCATAAATACAACGAGGTTTGCAGAAAGTGACTTTACATGCTTCCATATTCGGCGAGCAACAAGAAGTCGATATAGGACATATCGGAATATAGTCGTGCAAATGCGTTATTACGGGCTTGTTGAAAGATTTTGCCAGCACAATGGCTGAAAACCAAAAGCGCGGGAGATAGACAATGTCGGACCATTTCACAAGTCTGGTCAAGAAATTGGAGACCAGAACATCTACTCGTGTGAGTACCGAAAACTTCGTACCTTCGCTTCTATTGAAGAGCGGTATGCGGACTATGTTGAAAGAGTTGACTTTGGAAAACTGCGACTCTTCACCAAACTTATTAGTGACGACTATAATTCTGCAACCTGCTTTGCTCAACATATCCGCGTAGTTGTAAGTGGCCAGCTCAGCACCGCTGCCATGTGGATAGAAAAGCTCACTAAGAAAGAGAATATTCAATTCATTCAGCCAGAAAGACAAATTTCATAGAGATTTGATGTCATACTTGCTATCTCATCCCAATCGCGAACCTTCGGATTTTTGACCTCTTTTCCGATGACTGAACTGAGAGTTGCAGCGAGATCAGAAAGCGTTATCGGGAATTTGACCCCAAAACAGTTTTGTTCATCAATCCATTCAGTTAGAGCTGAGGTGTCAGCAACGACGACCGGCGTTCCGGCGCACAATGACTCAGCAACGCTTAATCCAAAGGCTTCATGCTCTGACAGTAGGGCACAAAGACCTGCGCCTGCATATTCCCGCAACAGTTCTGCTCTCGAAAGATCATGCAGAAAGGTGACTCTGTTCTCGAGCCTCAGTCTCTTTGTGAGGAGAATCAGCTTGTCTCGATATGGTCCTTTGCCAATTATTTTGAGTCGTATCTCCGAATCTATGTGGGGCAGAACCTCAATCAAGTACTGCACGCCTTTGTATTTCTCTAATCTCCCAACATAAAGAACAAGCCTATCGTCACGCGATTTTTTTTCTAGAGGAGAGAATTCTGACAGATTGACTCCGTTAGGAATCATGACAGTCTTTTCCTGATAAGCTTTGAAGTCCTCAAATATCATACCTCTCTCGTAATTGGAAACACAGATAATCTTGTCTGCAGCATCAAAGACTCTCTTTCCAAGTCTTTTGTAAGGTTTATGAAGGAGTGCTCTAAATCGGGTATGACCTTTTCCATGATAATGCGGCGTAAAAACCAGTTTATTCTCATTTTTTGCAGAAGCGGCGAAAACTGACGTGAACGTAGAATAGCCGTGAGTATGAACGATGTCGAAGCATTTGCTATTCTTTATTAAATACTGTCTCAGAGAGAATGAAAGAAAATAAGCTTCTCCAGGTGCCCAGGATTTGAAACGGAGTACTTCAACACCGTTTAGCTCTGTTTTTTTTGGCATTTTCCCTGAACTATCGGTCGTGGCAACCGTGACGTCATGGTCTTGAGCTAGTCGTTCACTTATGCTTCTAACATGTTCTTCTAAGCCGCCCAGGTCAGGATAATATCTTTGGCAAACCTGCAGTATTCTCATGATTTAACCTTCGCGCATTTCATCGATCTTGCGCCATGACGACTGCTTTTTACCAAAAAAGTGGTGAAAGAGGCCTATGACAAGCGCGATGTTGCTAGTGAGATAGGAAGTCATAAGCAATCTTGGTTTGCGAAGACATGAAAAGAGACAAACTGCAATCACTGCAACCAGTGCGATCCACGGGTCTAGTATGAAAAAAATAGCCAACATATAGAGAGACCCTATGAAAATGAGGGGGGACAAGACATGCATGTAAAGGTTGAAGAAGACTATTGCGAAAGGAAGTGGTATCTGCCGCCGAACTTTTGAACGAAACGATTCAATGACTCCTGCGATTAGGTGCTCTGCTCTTCTGGACTTCACCGTAAGTCTGCCACTCAAAGAATGAGCAGCCATGTCGTGGAAAACTGCAGAAGGAATAAAGATGCACCTATGACCTTTGGAAATCATATTGATAATGGTTCCAGTATCATCGGAATAGCCAGGTCTATCTTCGAACTTTTCGAGCATACTTCTTCTGTATAGCGCCAATTCCCCCTGAAAGACCAACGTGGAATGGACCTTGCTCTCACCTAGTCGCAACGTATAATAGAATTGCCTATACAGGCCTTCAGACTGCGTGTGCACGCTTTTGTTCAAGTTTGAAAGCTCTTCTCGACCAGAAACTGCTCCAACCGTCGGATCCGCGAAATATGAAACGGCTTTCGCCAAAGCGTCAGGTTCCCAGAGTGAATCAGCATCTGACGTTGCGATAATATCCCCATCCGCATATTTCAATGCGGCATTGAGCGCATGTGATTTTCCGAGTCTTTCACTTTCTGAAATTAGTCTTATCGGAAATTTCATAGTATTCGTTTCTAGAAAACGCCTACATCTATCTGCCGTGCCATCCGAAGACGCACTGTCAACGATTATGATCTGCAGTTTGTCTGATGGGTAATCTATTTCCTGAGCGTTCCTTAGCCTTTCATTTATCGAGACAGCTTCATTGTAGGTTGCCACAATCAACGTTACTTTGGGTGTGTAGTTTTCATTGAGAATCAAGCCCCACGCAAGTTTTGATTTACGTCTCATCCAAAAATAGTATGCGACCAGTGGAACTACCTGAAAAGCAAGAAACAAAACCAGAACAGAAAGTATCAGCATCCATACTCCCTTTCTTCATTTCTTTGACACAGCGCGCGCTATTTTGTTGAGGTCGTCGAACTAATAAGTCGTTTCTAACATGATTCTTTTGACTATTGCGAAGCCATAGCGCGCGTTATATTCAATACTCGATTTTCTTAGCTGCCACACCTAGTCTTCCACCGATCAAGCTAAGAGGTAAATTGTGTTCAACAAACTGAAAAATTCTTGAAGCGACAGAAAACGCGCTCATCAATAAGTGCTCGGGGATCCTCTGTGCGACTCGTGGCAAATTGTATTTCAAGATTGTTGATCCTGCTTTAGTCGGATATTTAGAATCATACCTAAAAACCGTCAGTCCTGCATTTCTAAAATAGCGATGTAATTCTTTAGACGTGAACCTCTGTTCGAAAAAACCCTTCTGCAATCGCATCATTAAGGTGCCAGGGAAGAACAGCTTGTTGGGCACCGTAACCACGACAAAACCACGTTTCTTGGCTACTCTTGAAAACTCGCTTATCGAATCGGCCGCCGCTTGTTTATCGGGCAAATGGTCAATTACGCTGAAAGACGTTACCAGATCAAAACTTTCTGTCCTGAAGGGCAATCGCGTGGCAGATGAACAAACAAATTCGACTTTTTCATCTAACGCTAGACGTTTCGAGTCTTGTTTTCCGTCTTTTAACGCGCTTAATCCTATATCAACGCACACTCCGCGTAGACCTCGGTTGGCTAACCTCAAAGCATCCACTCCACTCGACCCACCGACATCGCAGAATACGCCCGAAGACAAAAAACAACTCTCAACCAAGCGCCTATCAACACTTTTCGCATCATAATAGTCCTCAGCCGTGACCTGGCGCATGAAATCATCGTCTGTTTTGGCTTGGGCTAATGGAAACAGCTTCTACTGCCTCCTTCGCATCGACATTTCAAAGGGTCCCAGCATCTCAGCGCGTGCTTCTCTTCTGTTGCTGTTCAGATTTGAGAGCACGCGCGTGCCTGCGATGGCGCGTCACCGACTATTGTCGCAATGCCCGGGCTTTTGACTTTCTTCGGCTCTCAACCCAGGAAATGCTCCAATTTACAAACCAATCTAGGATCCTGATCGGCAAAATGGATAAATTGCGAAGCAGTTTTCGCAACTTGACACCAACAAGACATTAGTAATGAATGAAACGTTTTCTTACGGGTTCTTGTTAAGTGCAGTTCAGTAAGTAGCCAATTGCCCTTTGCAAAACGCGGACTTGACGTAAAACGGTTAGGTATTGATGGAAAGGTTAGCCTTCTCATAAATAGCCTTGAGTTTCTCCAGTGAATATCTAGCGCGCGCCATGTTTCAGCTTCAGCTTTTTCTCGCCGAATCGTCGTCGGTAGGCTATGTCTATCTCCATGATGCCGTAGCGCGGCCGCTAAAACCAGAGGCAAGTTTCTCAACTCGATGATTGCGCTCTTGAAGATAATTACAGGTGATTTTGATTTGACAGGCTCGATAAGGCTGGTGCCCAGCTCATTCGTATGTCTTGCGGATCTGTTGAAAGGTCTCGTGAGCATGATTCTCTCTTGATACTCCAACTACAATTCCTTTGAGATTGCTCAATGTGCCAAGATAGTCGATTGCTTCTGTAAGCTTAAGGTAGCCTGCAGCAAGAACGCTCATAGCAATCACGTTTGATTCAGGGGCTTTTGCCAACGCCCTTTCGCAACCTTCTCTTGAAGGGCTCATTTGAAAACCTGCTTTGTTGAAAGGTGTCGCGATCAAGACTTTGCGAGGATCAATATTCCACTCCGTAAGTTTATTCATAAGAAATACGAAGTTCCGTGTCTCAAAACCTGGAGTAATGCCAATCGTCGAGGCAAAATCTATGAAGCAATCGAAAAGCCAATGCATGTTTAACGAAATGGCCATCTCTGTGATTATTTCATGTAGAAAGACCGAACGCAAGTTGGCACTTTTGCCAGCAGACGATCTTATCCGCGATATTTCGTAAAGCATGTAACTTTTCAAAAGCGACTCGGGGTCCATGCTAATCAAGCCTTTGAACCCTGTTGCTAAAGCCTTAATGTTTCCCGATAATACCAGTTTCTTGGCAATCTGCTTTGCCAACCCAGATATGCCGCCGCTCTGAGTTGCCATTCTGACATATTCATAAGCGTAAGGCACGATCGCATAAAGTTCCATATTCCTGTTTCCGCGGTTCCGACGGATTGCTTTTAGTATTGAAAGAGTTGTTTCGCTGACTGAAAACATGAAACCGTTAGCACCGTTGTCCAGTGAAGTAAGAACCAATTTACTGCAGTATTGAGGATCATTTATGTTCTCACTTCTAGCTCTGCTTCTTTGCTGAGAGAGATGACTTATGCCGTGGAAGGGGTTGTCACCGACTAGCAAAACCATTTCTTTTTTCTGGCTCATTTGATGTTAATCCTTCCTCTCACTTGCTCAATTATCTCGTCAACTCTTGATGCCGTAACAAAATCAGGCTGACTCTTACGATTTTCTAGAATCGAACTGACAAAATGCTTGTCCTCCTGACAATACTCGGGTTCTCCAAGCAGAAACTCAACGTTGTCTCCGAGATCATGTCTGTACCACTTCTTCATTTTGCCATCAGAGGCCTCAAGAATAACCTCGTCATCACTTACAGTCATGTTGCCTTTGTCGCCGTGAACTGTCAAGCCAAACTCGGGTACATGATACTCTTTCAAACACCATGAAACATCAAAGTTGCCTTCCAAACTCTCAGGTCCCATAACTTCAAACTCCACGGCGTCTTCGGAACCCGGTACGCTCGACGATTTCAACCTGGCAGATTCGACCTTAAGGTCTTGGAAAAACCACAGGGCCAAATCTATCACATGAGAACCCAGATCAGACAGAACCCCACCTCGAGCCCCAGCGCTCGTTGAACCTTTTCGAACATCCGCAAAGTCCGAAGAATAGGCGTGAGCCTGAAAAGAAGACAGGCGTCCCAAGGTTGCCTGGCCTAACATTTCCTTGGCTTTATTAAAAGTCACTGAGAACCGTTTCATGTAACCAACAATATTGACTCCGCCTGAGACGCTTGCCAACTCGCAAAGTTCTTTCGCTTGAGTATAATTAGATGCCAGCGTCTTCTCAATGAACAAATTAGGAGCAATTTTCTCCGAATATACTGCCTTGGCTAAAGCGAAGTGAGAGGGAATAGGGGTAGTAATGTAAACTCCATCAAGGCCTAATGCAGTCAGACGATATAGGTCATCAACGAACTGAATATCATGAAGCACCTTATTCGATAGCCTGCGAATCAAAGCGCTCTTATCGCACACTGCTTCAAGCTTAACACCCGGCAGAGCATTCAAAATGCAAGCGTGAAGCAGCCCCATTTTCCCAATTCCGACAACGGCAATTCTCACTGTCCTTCCAACTTCTCTCATCTGTACATCACATTCATTCATTTTATATACACTTGTCGACCTGTCTTGAACAATTATCCAAAACTGACGGGGACACGTGACACAATTTTCTTAATTTTTCCCGAAGGATCTCTTTTGAATTCATCCAGAAACTCAAATCTAACTTGCATATCTTGTCCAAAAACTTTTCGAATTTCTTTCTCCGCCTCATTCAGAACTTCGTCAGCCAGAGAATTACCATCTACGATCAGTTGGATCCTCAACTCATTTCTATTTTCCTGTATCACGCTAAACTGCTTTATTTTTGAGAAATCTCTGAAGGGATAGGGGAAGAAAATAGTGGGAGAAATGATTCTTCCATCCAACGCCGTCAAAAAGTCATCAGTCCTTCCTTCGATGATCTTCATCGAAGGCAAAGTCTTGCCGCACGGACATGGCTCTTTAAGTGCAACACCAATGTCACCCTGACGATACCTGATTAACGGCATCGCGTAATTGACCAAGCTTGTGCAGGTAATCTCTCCGCGTTCGCTCCCATCGACCGAATCTCCTTTTCTCAGGAACTCCACCACCATGCAATCTGAATTGACATGATAACCAACGTGTTTGGGACATTCCCAAGCTATAAGACTAAATTCAGAACTCCCATAGTAATCCAACAAATCAGCCTCAAACGATAAAGATATTAGTTTCCTGGTTTCTCTGTCAAGAGTTTCCGCTTGAGTAAAAACCAATCGTGAGTTCAAACCTTCTTTCTGCTTTCTATTCAAGTCTGCGATTATCGACAAAGAAGAGGGGTAACCTTCAATAATATCCGGTCTGAAAGTTTTTAGGGCACCCAACTGTGTTTGTGCATCGTCGAAAATGGAAAGATATTTTTGACGCATGATACCGAAATATTCTGTCCAACTTCTTTTCTGGAAATTACGCGGTTCTCCAATGATCGCTTTCTTGTCCAAAAACTTGACGCCGTTTTCACGGAAGACTGCAAGCCAGACTGCCGAATAGAAGTCTAAAGCATCCTTATCCATATATGTGGTAAGAGGCACACCTGAGGTGCCGCTGGTGATGTCCCTCTTGCATTTTTTCGGGTCAAAACTCTTGGACAGGATATCGTGGATAGGAGCCCGCTGAATCTCATCCTTGGTGGTTGGCGGTATTCTTTCAAGATCTTCAACTGTCCTAATGTCATCAGGCTTGACACCGGCTTCGTCAAACTTCCTATGATAAAACGGCACGCTGAAGTAGGCGTGTCTCAGAATCGCTCTGAGTTTCTTCGTTTGCAATTCTTCCATTTTGGAAGGCGGCATTCGCCAACTGTGTCTCAGCTGTCTCGCTTGCAATAGAGTCTTTATCATCTGTCCACCGATTACATTCCGTATTCAGACTACCTAAAAAGGATGTGTAATTTCGAGAAAAAACAAACCGGAATCCACGCGCGCTTATCGTCCGCCTAACTCTCACGCTGTCTCTTCTATGATTCTTTTTATTATCGTCAGTCCGTGTCTTAGCTTGAGTTTCTTCTCTCCCAGCCGCGACCTATATGGGATGGATATTTCCTTAATATCATAGCCCCGTCTTTCCACAAGATGATTCAATTCGACCTCTATATCAAAGCCTTTCGACTTGGGCACCCAGTCATCCAAGATTTCCCGACGAACAACCCTTAAACCCGTCAGTGGATCGCGCAGAGCCACTCCGTTCAGCATATTATGCGTAAAAGCCAAAAGCCTATTACCAAAATAGAACATATCATGCATCTCCTCAATATGAAAATGAGAGTTAAACCTATTCCCGCACACCATACCAACCTTCGGATTCTCTTCCAGGATCCTTATCATCTTAGGAACAAACGTTGCTGGATAAGTATAATCAGCATCTGTGAAAATGACGTACTCCACGTTTGAACCCATATAGTTAATCGCTTTAGCGATCGCATCGCCTTTTCCCTTACCTTCTTGCTGGATAACCTTAGCGCCTAAGCTCTCGGCAACTTCCACTGTTCTGTCACTGCTTCTACCATCAACAACCAGTATCAGAACGTTAGGGACGTACTGTCGAAGTTCCTCTACAGTGGGCCCTATACCCTCTTCCTCATTCAAAGCGGCGAGGACAGCTAACACAGGACTTCGACCAGCTTTTCCCAACATTTACAACACCAAACTAGCGTCCCACTATCCAAAACTAACGTTCTCAACAGACAATTTAAGCCATTAAGGAATATAGCCCTATAACACAGTTCTATAATAATCTTTCAGTCCAATGCGAGAGCGCACCAAAACCTTGATGGATGATTGGTCGACTCCCACAAACGAATTAAAAAGAGAAGATGACACTGCTAGGTACCCACCGACATAGGACACTTCAAACTGCCCCAACTTGCAAAGCAGGATCATGCATTCGAGGTCATGTTGAGCCAAAGGCTCACGAAAATACCGTCATACAATAATCTATCACTCGCCTGGTCGTATTGCCACAACTCGACAACTATCTGGTAGTAGAAACCATCGCTTACATTATTCCATGCTACAGTCTTGTCGATTTCAAATTCGACACCATTAACCTGCAGTTTACCAACTGAGCAGGAGATGTTCCCGTCAAAAACAACGTTTGAGAAAGAAAAAGTCAGGTTTCCAGTCCAGTTTTGGCCATCTCCCAAGAAGACCCTGTACTCATAGAGCACGGGTAAAGAACTAGGTGCAGTCCCATTCGGCAACGGTTCCGAAGCATTGCGAAACTTCACATCAACTCCATAGTACATACTGCTCCCCATACGATTTCCAACACCCAAATATATGGGGTAACTATCCCCGGCAGACACATTAAACGGATAGTCTTCTGCTTGATGCCCTGGTCCCAAAACATACAGCTCCGAAAATGGTTCCCCCGGTGGCAAATCTGCAAGTTTTATCGCACTTGGCACGAAACAAGCAATTATACCAATCAGTCCAACGGCATAAAAGACGAGTTTGCACTTATTCAAACTCCACATCATGATGCCACCTCTGGGCGGGATCTTGACAGCCTCCTACCGTAATACCTTTTAAACCAAAGCCAAGTCAACGCCAAAACCACAATAAACACTATTGCACTCGAAGCCCCAATCACCAAAAGAGACAAAATGCCCGAAAACCAGCCTGCAGCTCCACTCTTCATCGCACCTGCTTCTTTCTCAACTCCTTCAGCCAATGTCTCACATGCAGCAGCTTGACTCACCGCTTCTGAATAATTCCCATTGTTTGAAGCCGCTTCCGCCATAGTCAACGCGAGTCCAGCTTCGTCCAGACCGTTCAACAGACTACTCACGTTCACCCCAGCCTTTTCAGTATCCGCAACAGAAACAAAAGCTGCCTGCAACACATTGCTAGCCCCACCTATAGCCGTCGCAGCATCTTGGCTAGAAACGCCAAAAACACGGGGCAAACCTATTGTCAACAAACACACCGCTAATACCACGGCAACTGCGATCCTAACCCAACCTCGCAAGTTCAACTCACTTCCGTTGCTACCAAGTGATGTTACATATTATGTTACAGATAAACGCTAGAGGTTTTCAGGAATATTGTATTCAAAGCGATCCAAACAAACTCGCGTCCTCATCAAATCATGATTAAATCATCATTTCTCGGGACAAAGCTTTTCCAAAATTTTTTCTTCCAATCTGAAATGGTTCAGATGCTTCTCAACATAACTTGCACGCTTGGAATACTTCTTGTATGCCTGTAAGAACTTTCTTCCCTTAGGAGTGAGCACGTAGCAACGCGCCTTCCTCTCATAGATGACAAGACTGGAACGTCTAACTTCGGCAAGATACTTTTGCAAAAGCCTGTAACTCAAGTTGGCCTGGTACATAATCTGCGTCTTCTTAGCCCGCCCGCTGGCCACATTCAGCATGTCAGCTATAATATCAAACCTACTTCTATAACCCATCCAAACCCCTCAACACTTAAACCTAAAAATCACTGGGAACAAGAAAAGTGAAAAACCCAAACAATTCATATGAGACAAACTAGAGGTGAAGCCAACCTCTTCCGCCTTTCCTCAACTGTTGAGGTTTCTTCGCTTCCTGGGGAAAATACCGGGCGGTGGCATGGGCCCGACCACTGGATCTACCCCGCTGAACCGAGTTCTTGATAAACTTCCCCCACCCGCCAACTCTTGGGCTCGGCGAGACAAACCTGTAAACATCACCTATTCCACGCTCTTCCAAAATTCCCTTGAAAGTCAACAACTTAAAATTCCTAGTTGCAAGAATCACAGTGCCTTTTTCGACAAACAAAGAAGAATAATCCTTATTTGCTACACACTCAGCCCTGACCCTATCATCAAGTCGTTCTCTCCACAGACGTTTCCACTCAACCTTCAACTCCTCAACCTGCGCCGCATTGCTCTTACTCTTTTCGTTCAAACACTCCAGTATACAATCCCTCCCTGACGGGAGCAGATAAGAACAAGCAACATCATCAAACCCGCACTACCAAGTCTTGACCAGCACTTCCCTAATCAGTGACAACAATGTTCATAACTCAGATATTTAAACAATATTCCATATAACATCTACGAGGATCTTCTAGAACAAATCTTCATCATTCTATAAATCCAACCAAAAAAAATAGAACCAAAAAACGCCAATAGGAGTTCATGCAGAGATGCATATCAGCGATTTTGCAAAAACTAATTATCCAAGAGGAGACATGATTGAATTTAAGGAGAAGTGTCGTGAAAAGGGTACTCTTAGTAGTGATACTGACCGGAATGATGCTGACGTCATCCATGCTCGGCGTGGCAAACACGCGAGCTCAATCCAGCGTATTTGGCACTGTTTACATCAGAGCGGACGGAACAGTTGATCCGTCAACTGCGCCTATACAACGAAACGGTAACGTCTATAATCTCACGGCCGACCTGCAGTTCAATGATACGAACGGTGGACTAGTCGTTCAAAGGGACAACGTGATTGTGGATGGAGGAGGGCACGCTTTGGAGTTGTTCGACAATCCTGATGTCGGAGCTGAGATAACTTTGTCTCAAATAAACAACGTCACAATCACGAAAGTGTCTTCGCAGACTGTGTTCCTAGATAACTCTTCAAACTGTAGCATACTTGACTCAAGCATACTACTTGGTTTTACAACCAGCTGGTCCGTGATCATGTCCTCTTCTAATAATAACAGTATTCTCAGGAATGTCATGGACACCATCGCGTTGGATAATTCCTCAAACAACGACGTGGCATTGAACACCATGACGGGGGGAGGCCAGTCTGGTTCTGGAGTAACATTCTCTCTCGCAACTTCTGATGATAACACCATTTTCCAAAACATCATTAACTACGCTGAGAACCTGTATCCTTCTCCAAGTTCACTTCTCAATTTTTCCTCCTCTTCTGATAATCTCATCTACCACAACACGCTTTCGTTTCCATATTGGTGGTACAAAACCTACAGTCCAGGAAGCCCAGTAGTCGTTGTGCAGTCCGACAATTTGACGAACGCATGGGACAACGGCTACCCATCCGGCGGAAATTACTGGGCAGGCGTCAATTTTACGGACACGTATAGCGGTCCTTACCAGAACGAATCTGGAAGTGACGGAATAGCCGACACTCCGTATTTCTTGGCCCCGAACAACATAGACAACTATCCTCTAATGAAACCCGTCACAATTCCGTTCGAGGACATTGCAATTATCGACGTACAACCTCGACAAACCTTAATCCCAGCTGGAAACCTAGCCTCATTCAACGTAAGCGTAAACAATCAGGGCGGGTATGCTGCCACATGGAGCCTAACGCTGAATATTGAATACGCCTACGTTCCAGCTGAAAGAGATTTCACTCTCCAAGCAGATGCGGTACGAGGATGGAATCAAACCATGCCAGGACCAACGATCACAGTCATAGAAGGAGACACCGTTAACCTCTCATTGGAGGCTGCCGATAACCTGAATCATCAATTCTACGTGGACTACAACAACAATTCAGTTCCAGACGATGAAGAACCCGTGTCACCATCTTTCAACACGAGCACAACCTTCAACTTCACAGCAAGCGTTGTAGGCAATTTCACATATTATGACGCGGATCATCAAGACACGACCTACGGCCTCTTCCAAGTGCTACCCCTACCCACCCAGTCCTCGCAAGCAGGCCCAAACAGCATATACTTGGAAAGCAACCAGAATGCAACACTGACCTTCGTATGGAACACGACAGGCTTCATGTACGGAGAGTATACAATAAGCGCTTACGCCAAGCCAGCCTTAAGAGAAACAGACATAACTGACAACATACTATCGGGCGGCCTAGTAAACGTGACGATTCCGGGCGATTTGACCAGCGGCTACCAAGTCACCTCTTTGGACATCGGCATTATTACAAGCGCCTTTGGCTCCAAGTTAGGCGAAGCTAAGTGGAACCCGAATGCGGACCTCAACAACGACGGAATAGTCAACATGAAAGATATCGCTATCCTCGCCAGGCACTATGGGCAACCGTACCCTTGGCCCTTGGGGCCTCCACCGCCTCCTACGTCTCCACCGTCAGGACCTTGAGTGCGCTTGACAAAAAACGCATGCGGACACGCACGTTCTTGAGCGCGCGCTAACGACGAACCATCATGATCATTCGGGCGAACCACTGTTGAGCATACGCTCAGAACGCGCCGCACACTTCAAAGACAAGAGAAGTGGAATTTAGGTTATTCAATCCGCGAATACTCTATCGTGGGCGGAAAACAAAGCCTTTAACTACAGCCTCAAAAGATACATACGCTGAAAGATAAAGGGAATAGTCATGGCTAAAACGTGGAAGATCCTGTTCCCACTCCTTCTCATACTATCCTTAACGTGCGTCGCAACCGTTCAAGTAAAGGCGCAACAACAGTACCCATACATAAATTCAGAAATACTCCCCCCTCAAGGAGGAGCCAACACGACGATCACAATCAGGTTCACAACCACAAACACCAGCGTTGCCAGCGTGGAGACAGCGGACATTTTCTGGGACAACAACACAATAGTCCTCAACCAACCAGGCGCGGAAGGAGCAGACGGCTCATACAATTATAACATCACCGTCCCCAACGAATCACCCCTCTCCGACGTTGGAAACCACACAATAAGAGTCGACTCAACCGTCGCCCCGTACGGAGCAATATCCTTCTTGTTCACCTTCAACATTACAGAATTTATTCCCTCGCCCGAGTACCTAGCACTAAACGATACATACTACTCCCTGCTAGCCAACTACACCAACATCCTCGGCAACTACACCCAGCTATCATCGAGCTACGGTGAATTGTCAGCAAACTACACAACGCTACTGGCTGAACACAACAACGACACCTTGGACTACAACACTCTAATCTCACAGTACAACGCTCTAATCTCAAACTACAACTCGCTCTCAGCCAGCTACAACCTACTCAGCAACCTCACCACAACATACAGTTCAATGTCATCAACCTACGCCAACCTCCAAGCAAACTTCCAAACCCTAAGCGCCAACTACACCACACTCGCACAGGACTACAACCTGCTCAACTCAAGCTACACAGGGCTATTATCAAACTACAACGGCCTAGTAGGCCAACTGGACTTCAGCAGAAACCTCAACTACGCACTCATCATCATAACAATCGCCCTAGCACTCATAACCGTCTATTATGTATATTTCAAACCAAAAAAGCCAACAAAAACCAGATAGAAACCCCTCGCGTGAACGAGCGCGCGCTAAAAAACCTGAAAACCAACATGCGCCGAGCATGTGCCAACAACTCATGCTCCAGAAAAACAAAACCCCGTGCAAAGCCATTGAACAAAGACAGGTCGGATAAGTGAGACTAAAAACTCGAGACGCCAGAATTAATTCTTAACCTCGACACCCTCTTCCAGCGGGCTCAACAGAACCTCCACGCCGTCGCCCTTGACGTGAGTAGACACCTTTCTCTGTTGGCTACCCTGTGAACCATAGTATAAGAGAACCCAGCCGAGCATCCAGGAAACCAGCAGAACCGGCAATAGAAATATGAGAACTGGCCGACGCCTTATCCGAAAGTCTCTACGCATAGCCCAGGAACCCCCACGACAAGTGTCAATTGAAAAGCATAAAACTTTTTTTAACATCCAGATATATCCCCGCCAAATATTTCCGCCCCGAAACGCTAACAAGCAAGCTTAAACGCCACAATTCCAGCTCGGCGCTCTCACAAATCTTCCCCTTTTCATGTATAAACCAGCGGCGTCCCCTCCAGACTCAGCGGAAAGCGCAAGCCGTGAGTTTGACACTTTCTCGATTTCCACCTGCGCTCCGCGGAATATCGCTTAAATAAACGCTCCTCTGAGACAATGTAGAATAACGCACATCTGGGAACCGTTGTCCAGGTGATCTCATGCTTTCTTTCCTGCAGGATGACAAGAGTATGCTAAAATGTGGCGGAGGTGCGAAGTGTTGCCTGATGATTTGTCCAGGGTGACCCAGGATTCGGCCCGGGGCGGGTTCTTTCTCTTTTCCGGCTCCGCTTTGGCCACCGTGATATTGGCGGTGTCCGCCATCCTCGTGGGTAGGCTCATGGGGCCGGACCTGTATGGAGAGTACAACCTCGTCATAACCATTCCTGCTCTCGTGTTGCTGTTCACAGATTTGGGTATCAGCACGGGCATCACAAAGTTTGCCGCCAGCCTCCACGACGAGGGAAATGACTCACGAGCGTTCAGCATCATTCGATTCGGGGTCTTGTTCAGGCTTCTCGTAGGCATCTTGGCCACTGTTCTGAGCATCGTGTTCGCAGGATACCTGGCGCTCGTCATCAACAGGCCCACCTACGCATTCTACATGGAGGTAGGTTCACTGGCCATCGTTTTCCAAGCCGTTTACGGCACCGTCAACGCGGCCTTCGTCGGGCTGGACAGATCAGAGTACAACGCGTTGACGACCAACGTGCAGGCGATCTCCAAGACGGTGCTGCAGGTATCCTTCGTAATCATCAGCATCAGCATGACCGGCGTCCTCATCGGCTACGTCGGCGGATTCGCAATAGCCGCCATCGCCGGAGCCTTCTTACTGTTCTACAAGTTGATTAGACCCGCCAGAGCCAGTGTGAACGCAGGAGCCGATCCGCCCTCCGAGAGTCGCACGCAAACACTGAACCTCCTAGTACGATACGGATGGCCCCTGTACATTTCAACGGTGTTGACAGGGTTCATACCCCTCTACCAGAAGGTCGTCCTCAGCTTCTTCCAATCAAACGCCAACATCGGAAACTACGCGGCCTCAACCAACTTCGTGGCCCTGCTAGGAGTAATCCCCGTCTCCATCACCACCGCCCTGCTCCCCGCATTCTCAAAGCTCGGCTCCTCCTCAACCCCAGAGACGATAAACGCCTTCTTCAAGCGAGCAAACAAGTACACCTGCCTCCTAATCGTCCCCATCGCGGCACTGCTTCTGCTCTTCGCCAATCAAGTCGTCGTAATAGTCTACGGCTCCGCCTACAGCTCCGCCGGCCTCTTCCTAGCCTTCAGCGTCCTAGTATACTTCTTAGCCGCCATAGGCAACCTGAGCCTAGCCAGCCTCTTCAACGGCCTGGGACAAACGAGACTAACACTCATCGTAGGATTGGTCAACGTTGCCGTCGTCGTAGCACTCTCTCCCATCCTGGTCCGCCCCTACGGCGTCGTCGGCGTCGTGCTAGCCAACCTGGGCGGCGGCATAGTCTCAGCCCTGTACGCAGCGTACATAGGCATCAACAAGCTTAAAGTCCAGTTCGAAGCAGGCTCCACCGCAAAAATCTACCTCGCAGGCTTCCTGGCAAGCCTACTGCCGCTGCTGCTGCTGCACTTCCTCTGGAACCACTACGTCGAAGTCTTCATCATCGGTGCCATCCTCTACCTGCTAATCTACGTCACGCTGACGCCGCTCATCGGCATCGTTGACGAGAGAGAACTCGCCGCCCTGGAAAGAATGACAACCAAGATACGCGGACTGAACACACCCGCAAAGCCCGTGCTCAGATACATGCGAAAAATCCTCTCCATGACACATCGAACAAGAGAAACATGACACAACAGCCCTCAGCCCTTTCTCAAGTGTCCCTGTAGTTCAAAATGTACTTCTGAATAAGCTCTCTTCTCAAACGCTCCTTGCGCACACCGCTAACGGCGCGCGCGCTCAGGTGCATCGCCAGCACCCGGTTGTCACGCGAGACCCCGGCGAAACGGTTCCTAGCCCCAACCCACGCGGCCTCCAGCTGACTCCTCTGAGAAGCAATTTCTCGAAAATCCGAGGCAAGCCGATTCTTCTCCTCCTCCAACCTCTTCAAGGCACGCTCGAGCTCCGCCTCCTGACCGACAGACTTCTTCCCCAAACCGATTATCATCCTCACCGTCTCCACGTCGAACGAAATGTTCAGCTCCCCAGCCAAATCAAAAATCTCACGGCTCACACCAACCCGCACACACTTGCCCGCAGACCTACGCAGCTGCATACCAGCAAATCACCCCTTCTCCCCCAGCAGCCCCTCAAGCGTCTCCCTATCCTCCAGAGCCTGCGCCAACAACCGCCGAAACCTCTCAACCTCCAACGGCAACTCCGCAACCCTCCTCCTCTGAACCTCCACACCCCTAACAACACCAGCAACCTCCCTCTCAAGAGAAGCAACCCTCAACGACAGAAGCCCAACCCTCAAAAGCCGAACAGCCCCCTCCTCACCCCCAACCTCAACCAACAAACCCCCAGGAACCCTAACCTCACCCACAGCGCCCAACCCAACCACCACATACTACCCGTTCATAAAAACCCTTCCCACACAACCACCAAACCATTCCAAGACTACCCAGTCGAAACGAGTCGAACACAGACTTTCCAAGACGAAACAAGACGAATCAAGTCGAATCAAGTCGAATCAGGTCTATTCAGGTCGAACACAGTCGTGGACAACGCCTGAAACAAGCCTCAAAACAAGAAAACAGCCCGAAACACCCTCCCCCAAAAAACAAGAACGACCCTCCCAACACACACTGGCAACACAAAAAACAACACAAACGCTCACGACAAACGCTCAAGCCAGCGGCCTAATCCTCAGCCACACGCGCTTACCTACACTCAGAACTCCCGTCAACCCCGTAACCAGCATGCTACCCTCAAAAGCAAAGTTTGCATAGTTCCATCCCCTCGGATTCTGCGTCAACCACACCAAAACACACAGGAAAACCCCCAACGTCACAAGAGACAACAACCCCTGCAAAGCATGAACAACCCTCCGCAAACCATACACCTTCGACTCCAAAAACAACAACCCCATCCTAGTCCGCCTGGAAATATCCGCAAAATCATCCACAATCAACGTCAAACCCACCAACACAAACACACGACCCACATTAACCCTCAACCCCCGAGCATTAACAACAAACAAACTCAAAAGACCAACCGACATGAAAACAAGCGCCGCAGCCACAATCACAAACCCATAAACAAAATGATGAACCCCCAACCTCTGCACCCTCACCTGACCAAAACTCGTAATCGGAAAAAGATTCAACACCGAAGCAAAAACCGGCGCCCACAACAGATTAGCACTCAACAAAAACGGCTCATAAAGCCTCCAATGAGCCGAATAAAACATCAGCAAAAACCCAACAGCCAACAATATACAAAGAAGACAATTAAAAATCAACACCCAACTAACCGTCTTCCGACAATAAGTCCACACAGAACGAACCACAGCCCTCACTCACACCGCACCTCCACACCGGTTAACGAGGCTTAACCCCCCCAACTTTCAATGACGACTTCTCACTCTCCCGCTATATAACTTACGCCCTTCAACCCACACTTTCAACCAAAGAACACGCACCCGCCGAAATCACGAAAGCCTCTTCTCTCAAAACGCCTCAAACCTCACCAATTTCAAACCAAACCCCTGCAAGAGCGCACCCGCGAACCAAGATTGAAGTGGGGCTGCCCGGATTTGAACCGGGGTCTATAGCGCCCGAGGCTACAAGCCTAGACCAAACTAGCCGACAGCCCCAACGCACACACGGCTCACCCATCCTATCTTCAAAACAGCAAAATAAGCCTATCCCAACACCTTTAAACCTCACACGACCAAAATACTACACCCCACAAAAACAAGAGGCACACAAACAACCTTGTCAGCCACCAGCCGCACCCACGGAATCAAAATCCTCAAAGCCGTCAGCTCACCACTCAGACTGCAAACCCTCAACCTACTCTACGACAAAGGCCCCCTCACCTACACAGAACTCATGAGCAGCCTAAAAATGAACCCAAGCCGAGACGCAGGACGCTTCGCCTACCACCTCAAATTCCTACTCAAAGCAGACCTCATCGAAGCCATAGTCGACCAGAAAAAATACGCCCTAACCGACCTCGGCAAAACCGTCATCGACGTCGCCGACAGAATAGACAAAAAAGCCACCAAACCCAAAAACATACTCATCCGCGCAAGCCGCTCAGCAATCGAAGAATTCGACCCCAACAAAATCACAAACGCACTCATAAAAGAAGCCAAGATGCCCCCTGAACAAGCACAAAAAGTGGCCAAAGAAGCCGAAACCCAACTCCTCAAATCCAAAACCAAATACCTAACCGCCCCACTCGTGAGAGAACTCGTAAACGCCATCCTCATCGAAAAAGGCCTCGAAGAATACCGCAATAAACTCACACGCCTAGGAATACCCGTCCACGACGTCACCGGCCTACTCTACACAACACCACAGGCCCAAGCAGCAAAGTCGCTCGAAGCCGCGGGTCAGACAGTCTTCAAAGAATACACACTGCTGAACATCCTGCCAAGAGACATCGCAGACGCTCACCTCTCGGGCGCACTGCACATAGGCAACCTCAGCACTTGGATACTCAAACCAGCTGAAACGATACACGACACACGATTCTTCCTGCAAAACGGACTAAACTACGAAACTATCAACCCCACCCAATCCAGCCAACCGCCACCAAAAAACCTAGAAACCGCCTTAGCAACCATATTCAACGTACTCGTACAAGCGGCGAAAGAAACAGAAACAACCCAAACACTCGAATACCTCAACACCTTCCTCGCACCCTTCACAAAGAACACCGAACCAGCAAGAATCAAGGAAGCGCTTCACCAGTTCATAACAAACCTGAACCAAAACGCAGACGCCTCCATTAACCTGGAACTCACAACACCCAAATTTCTAGCCGGAAAAACGGCCACAGGACCCAACGGCCAGCAAGCAGGCAAGTTCGCGGACTACACGGAAGAAGCTCAGCAGCTAGCCTCACTGTTCATCGAAGCATTCGCTGAAGAAACCCAACAAAAACAGTTGGTCAACCCCAAACTCACGGTCAAAATACGAACAGAAACCTTCAAAGACGAAAGAGCAAAGGCCATTCTCCTCAAAGCACATGCACTCGCAGCCCATAACGGCACGCCCTACTTCGCAAACCTAACCGAAAAAACCCAGGAACAAACCGTTCACAGCCCTTCCGGATTCAAAATCGACGCAGAGCCAAACGGCGACTGGGAAATCGACACCCTCGCCACAGGATGCCTCGGCACCGTAACCTTAAACGTGCCCCGCATCGCCTACGAAGCTGAAAAAGACCTGACAAAATTCCAGGACACCCTCAAAGAGAGACTCGAAATGGCAAACCGCGCCCTAGACATCAAACACCAAGCCCTCAGACAACACGCCAAAAACCTCCTCCCCTTCCTCACACAACAAAACAACGGTGACCAATACTTCACAATCGAAAAAACCATACACACCATAAACCTCGCAGGACTAACAGAAGCCGCAGAAGCCTTCACTGGCAAAAACATCACCGACGAAAAAACCCAAACCTTCGCAGAAGAAACCGCACAGAACATCACAAACTTCGTAAACAAAATCGGAAAAAAACGCGGAAAACACGTCTACCCCGCAACGTTGCCAAACACCGAAGCTTGCACAAGACTGGCAAAACTCGACATCGAAAGATACGGAATCGCGAGAGTCCACTTCACGGGGACAAGAGACAAACCCCACTACACCACAACAGAAAAACTCAACCTCCAAAACGGCACCCTTCCGGAAAAAACTCAAACCCTCAAACTCAAAACAAGACAGGCACAAACAGGCGGAAACCTAGCCATAATTGAGCTCGACGAAGCGACACCCGAACCGGAACAACTCTTCTCCATAACCAAAAAACTGGTGGAAAACCACAATCTAGAATTCTTCACTTACAACCGCAAAACAACTTACTGCATAAACTGTAAGAAAACTTGGCCCGGCCAAGCAAGCAAATGCCCTAAATGCAACGCTATTAGCACTCTAATTCACTTCGACCGCGCGAGCGAAACTTGAACAGCAAAGCACCCAGGCAAACACGTGCCGTTGCCGCTTGCGCGCTGTTATACATAGAATTTCGGAAAGGTGCCAGCGCGTTAGTCAACCGCGCCCAGTATCAGCGCCAGAAGCGCCATTCGGACGACTATGCCGTTACCGACCTGTTGGAAATAACGCGCGTAGGGCGTGGCGTCAACTTCGGCCGCGATCTCATCAACCCGCGGAAGCGGATGCATGATGATCAAGTCTTTTTTAGCCTCACTCAAGCTCTGCAAGTCCACTCTGTAGGAACCCTTAACTTTCGCATATTCCGCGGGATCAGGAAAACGCTCCTTCTGAATCCGTGTCACGTACAAGACGTCAACTAAAGGAACAATCTTCTCAAGACTCGTTTTCTCAGTAACCGGAATCCGCTCTTTAATCGTCTGAAGGACCTCCCGCCTCATCCTCAACGTCTCCGGCGACACCAGGAACAACTCTATATCGTACAAAGAAAGCGCGTATGCAAGCGAGTGTACAGTTCTCCCGTACCGCAAATCGCCCGCGAGCGCAATCTTCAGTCCGTCAACCTTGCCTCTCTCCTTAACTATCGTGTACAGGTCCAGAAGCGCCTGCGTTGGATGTTCCTCCGCTCCGCTGCCTCCGTTAAGAATGGGCACCCTGGAGAACTCCGCAGCCAACCTTGCTGCTCCCTCCAAGGGGTGCCTTAAGGCAATTACATCTGCATAATTTTCAACAGTTCTAACAGTGTCGGCAAGGTTCTCACCCTTCTTCACGGAAGCAATCTCCGCCTCCGCAAAACCAATCGTCGAACCTCCTAACCTCTGCATAGCAGACTCGAAACTCAGCCGCGTTCTCGTGCTAGCCTCATAAAACAACGTCGCGAGAATCTTACCCTTCAACATTTGGGAGCCCTTTGAAGCCAGAGTCTCCATACTTTTTGCAACCTTGAAGACATAATTAATCTCGTCGCGAGAAAAATCCTTAATCGAAATTATGTCTCTGCCCTTAAACTCCAAACTCCCACCCACAACCACATTATGGAACAACTAGATAACTCTTGCCAACAACACACCATCCTGTCGAAACAGCAAAACTTAAAGTCTTTTATTCTGTTCCAACAATAAACTCTCTCAGAGGGAGAAACTGGCTTGAGCGAGACAGAGCTTCGAGTTTCTAAAATCAGAGACGGCACAGTCATAGACCACATCACGGGTGGCCACGCCCTAGACGTCGTCAAAATCCTCGCAATAACGGGCCGCGAGAAAGGACCCATAACCATCGCCATAAACGTGCCCAGCAAGAGGTTCAAAACGAAAGACATCATCAAAATCGAAGGAAGAGAACTCAACCCCCAAGAAGTTCATAAAATCGCCCTCATCGCCCCACATGCCACAATCAACATCATCCGCAACTATAAGGTCGTAAAGAAACAGGAAGTGAAGCTGCCCAAAACCATCGAAAACATCATCAAATGCGCCAACCCTGCCTGCATAAGCAACAGCAACGAACCGGTAAAACCCAAGTTCTACATCGAATCTGAGGACCCCTTACTCCTGAAATGTCACTACTGTGGAAACATGATAGAAAAAAAGGACGTGCTCCAACAGTTTTAGCGTTCAACACACCTGCAAGCAACTCGAAACGTTTATATCGTAATATGACATACTCCTTAGATTGATATGTCTGAAAACAGACATATTGTACACATGCACAACATGAATACAGATGGTGAAAAAAATGTTAGAAATTTTGACTAATAATCTGTGGATAGTCATGCCCTCAAGCTGGGCTTGTCTCGCAGCATACGCAGCTTGGTACCTCACAAGGGTAAAGAGCTCGGCAATAACTCCGACGGAAGCCAAACAACTCTGGACCATTCACAGACATGATACAAACTGCCATGGCAAAAAATGGCGCCAAGTGAAGAAAGGAAAACAAACAATAGGCTTCGAGTGTGAATGCGGATACAAACACGTGCAGCAGAAACCAATCATAGTTCACACACCCGCCACACTGAACAGACCAGAAGTTACCACCTTCGACAAACTGCACACGTCACACAAGTCAGCATAAGCGTCCAACCAGAGCGCTCCAAGGACGTGATCGCCTCCAAAACACGAGCGAAAGCAAAAAGCCAGACGGCCAAAAGAACAAATCTCCCCGACTTCCTCAAATTCTTCCATAGGGCATCGCCCGCGCGCGCCTCGCCCGCAACAACCGCTTCGGAAAGATTTCTGTCCAGATCAACCCTCTCTATCTCCCCAGCTTCTCGCATGCCCACCTGAACAGGTTTTCGAAGTACTCTCTCTCAAGTCTTTCGCCTCTTCCAATTCCCGGGCATTCCTCTGTACAGAAGAACGAGAGTTCCCTGTTCTTCAGGGTAGCTAGCTCAAACGGGTAAAACCTGCACACCAAGGGCCTTACTGCATAAATCTCACAGTCTGCACCCCTAAGAAAAATGCATTTGCCTTCTCCTCGCGTTTTTCTCATTTCATAAACGTAAGGTTCGCGGCCTCTCGTAATGGTTGCGAAAGCTTCGACAGGCCTCAAAACGGCCTCGGATATCGTGCGAGCTTCTTCTTTTAGAAGTATGATGCGCCTCGTCCGACTTTTCGTATCTCCGCAACAGAGTGTACACCTTGTGCACCGAAAGCATATACCTTTAGGGTAGTCAAACCGCATTCCCGAATGTTGCGCTGCACTTCACCTACTCAAGACTTTTGTGCTCCAAACCTCAACGTTCTCTCTTCTATTATGCAGAGAAACCAACCGATATAAACGTCAAATATAAACATTCAAAACAAAAACACAGCCAGCAGAAACCGTAAAGCCGATTGCGAGCACAAACTGATCCGCACCAGACTATTACATTAACAAACTACACATAAAATGCCATCAAAGATGGGAAACCAACTCCGCGCACCAGCATTCAACCACCACGACTCCATCTCACAAACACAACGATAAACCTGCCCTCCTGCAAAGGAAGTAAAAGGGCACGCGGTAGCAAACGAAACTGCTAATGTCCTTACCGCGAATCATTAGCGCGTTCTAGACGTATCATACCCACGGCAGCACATGCACCACATGATGAAAGACACCGGGGTAGAGACCAGTTCGTTAACAAATGTAGCTTCAGTCAGTTTTCCGAATTCATAATCCATAATAACTTTAACAATAGAAACTCGTTGAGGGTTTAACTTTGACTGAGACAGTACATGACGAAGACATGGTCATATCGACCGAGACAGCGTTTTTCAATGAGAAAATACTCGAAAGGAAGACTATCGTTTACGAAACTCGTGTGGATCCGACCGTTATAAAAGTCGCCGGAGAAAAAATCAAGGATCAACTCTTTACCCGCCTTGGAATCTTAAGGCCTAAACAAAATGAGATTCAATTCGTTTCCATCGGAAAATACTATGAACCTTACTCAATGATAAGCGGGATGTACTTCATAGATTACTATCGAAAGTGCACGTACTCGATTGATGTTGATAAAGAAGTTCTAGAAGTTGTCCTTCTTGACAACAAGCTCAGTCCAGGACAATCTGTTGATTCCTCGCAGAGGCCTCGAAATGTGATCAAACTCGAAGGGGAAGAACGGCTGCAGAACTATGTTAAGGCATCTCTGGTCTTGGACCAGTCTGGAAATGATGTCACGTTGGAGAAGCTTCCATCTGCCCCTTCAGAGCCGCACCCAAAGGATATCCTCGAAGAGTTTAGCGTGCAAGAAGTCGCTGGAGATGTAGACTTGAATACCCTTCGCTCCAGAATAGCTCAACGCCCCAAGGATGTAAGCCGGCTCGTCAGTGAACTCTTCGAAGTTGAAGAACGAGCCGTGATTTATACGCCAAGATTCACAGTTCAATACAAGAACTTCAAAACAGGCGAGGAGAAAACCGTGGAGTTTGACGGTGTGACTGGTGAAAGAATCCGAGAAAGCAAACGTGGGGGCTTTCATAGAAATAATCCGATTCCTCCTGCCCCTCCCCCGCCGCCACCCTGAACAATTCCCTGCATCAACAAGAGCGAGCACGTAGCGTTCAGCAAACAGAACTCAAGGGCATCGCCAGAAATCTCGAAATTATAGCACAGAAAAACAGAATGAAAAGAATGGATAATCTCAAATGTCTTAGTTGGCATAATCTACTTGCAACGTTAGAGTTACGTTCGGACCTGCAACTTAGTCATGTTCATTCCTGCAGCACGAGTAACCGATGCTCAAATTGGGTTATTTTCTTTAAGGCCTCATCTGCTCTTCTGCTTTTCGGATAAATTCCCTCATCAGGGGTTGCATGGTTTGAGGATATTGCTGAATCCACGCTGCATCTTCAATCGGGCAAAGAAAGCCGAGCAGCTTCTTTTCCAAAAGTTCCTGTTGAATCTGCCTGGCAGCTTTCCAGCGAAGCTTCATGTTTTCGACATCCCTAGCACCTTGCAATTCAACTTTCACAGTCTTCTTCATGCAGATACCATCCTACCCTTACAGTTCCATATCGTGAATCTCAATAAAACAGTTTTTTCGAATCTTGACATATATCGAAAACCGACACTACTCAACTCGACCGGCATGCGCGCTGCATCGACACTTTTTGCTATGATTGTCCAAAGAATTGACCATCTACTCCGTAATCGTTCAGGCTCGAATAAGGATGTATTGTTTGCAGGGTTTGAACCCAACCTTGCTGTATACTCGCACCGCCGGAGCGTTGTCGCTGAGCACGTGAATCAATGCTGGCGGAGATCTCTTGAGAATCTCTTCGGCCAGGGCTGAAACTATAGACGTTGCAAAACCCCTGTTTCTGTAGGCTTTGTCTGTCGCTATGGCCGAAATGTTGCTGCCGATGTCAACGAACCGAGTCAAGCCGATCGAAACCAGCTTGTTATCCTGTTTTATGCCCAGCATGTAAGCGTCTTTCCAAGCTAGCTTTTGTTGTTCAGTATCGAGATCTCGCCAAGATTCAGTATCTGCTTCCTGCATCACGTTAACGATGTAGCGCGCGCTCTCTCCAATATCTTCGGGGCTCAGTTGAACTGGCGCTTGTTCTACCTGAAGGTTTTCTTCGCCCTTCTTCATGCACATGAGAATCAGCACGTGCTTAGAACAGGGCTTGTATCTTTTGAGCACGATGTCTTCACAATCAACGGGCGCCTGCAACTCCACTCTCTCGAAATCAGTGTATCCAAGCAGTTTTTCAACTGCTTTTCGACTTCCTCTTATTTGAGCAATGCTGTGCCGTCTCCCTCGCGCCGTATATTGCAGCATCGAACCAATGACTCTTTCATCTTCCATTGCCAACAGAATCTTGGTCTGGTCTCTTTGACGGGTCCAGTCAAGAATAAAAAAGTAGTAATTCAAAGGATCTTTGTTGACGGTGTCCCAGAAAACCCGCTCAAAACCCTCCTCGACGGAAACGACGTTCAAGTTAGGCACTTCGAGTCTGTCACGTGCATAGAGCTGAGGAAAAATAGGTGATTCAAGGGTTTTTTAAGCTGCTGTTTTCGGTGGCATTAAGCCGCATCTTTTGAGTAGCCGCTGCCACTTCTCGTCGGTGTGTGCTTGAATTTGGTCGATCATTTTTTCGTTTTGGGGTGTGAACAGGTGTCTGAACCGTCCCTGTGCCTGCAGGTATTCTTTCACTGGCTTCTTCTTCTGCGGAGCCAAGGCCATGACTTTGCTCGGAGTTGAAAGCTGGTACTCACCGTTTATAGCCTCCCATAATGGAAAGACGCATGTTTCAACCGCTAGACGCGAAAGTTCAATTGACTTGCTGGGTTCGCTTCGCCAGCCTCTGGGGCAGGGAGCGAACACGTGCAAGAATGCGGGTCCGTTCACTTCTATGCCTTTTCTGGCTTTCATTATCAGATCCTTCCAGTAGTATGGCGAGGCCGTCGCAACGTAGGGCATGTCATGAGCCACCATTATGTCGGCAATTGGCTTCTTCTGTTCCAACTTGCCAGGAACGGCTTTGCCAGCTTGAGAAGTTGTCGTTGACGCGCCGTAGGGAGTGCCGCCGCTTCTCTGGATGCCGGTGTTCATGTACGCTTCGTTATCGTAAAGCACAAACAGGAAATCGTGTCCTCTCTCAACGGCGCCGGATAGAGCCTGAATGCCGATGTCGTATGTGCCGCCGTCTCCAGCAAAGGCCACGACGTCGACCTGTTCGTTTTTTATTCTGCCTTTCTTCCTCAGAATCTTCAAGGCTGCCTCGATTCCGGACGCGTTCGATCCTGCAGTTTCGAAGGCCGTGTGAAGCCAGGGGGCTGCCCAAGACGTGTACGGGTATATTGTCGAGGCTACTTCCATGCAGCCTGTGGCTTCGGTGACAATGGTCGGGCCTCGGGTGGCCTTCATTATCAACCTCAATACTGTTGCCGGAGCACAACCGGCGCAGGCCCTGTGTCCTGATAGGAACAGTTCAGGTTTCTCAGCTATGTCCTTCGCCGTGAATTTTCCTTCCGAAATTTCGCTCATCTTTTTCACTCCCTTAATCCGATGAATCGCACGAGATCATCGACCCGGCGGGATCGGATTATCTTCTGCAGGTCTTCATAGACCCTGCGTATGTGCGTTTGGTTTGTGTCTCTTCCTCCTAGGCCATGAATGTAGTTGACGATAAAAGGCCGTGTCGCCGCGTCGTAGAACGCGTGGCGAACTTCAGGGAAAACTGCCCCGCCTCTGCCGCCGAAGCTCATGCTTCGCTCCATTACTGCCACGGCTTTCGCGCTGCTTAGCGCCTTGACTAGTGCCTCAGCCGGGAATGGTCTGTAAGTCCTGATCCTGAGCAGTCCTGCCTTTACGCCTTCTGCCCGCAACTCGTCTACAACTGTCTTGACGGTTCCAGCGGTCGAGCCCAGGCACACGATGGCCACTTCGGCGTCTTCTAACGCGTATTGTTCCAACAGGCCGTCTCCGTAGCTTCTGCCGCTCATTTCAGCGTATTCATCGTGGACCTGTGGGATTACTGCGAGGGCGTTTCGCATGGCTTCTTCCTGTTGTCGTTTAAACTCGAAGTAGTAGTTTGGCAGGGCTATAGGTCCCATTGTCATGGGACTCTCGGGGGCAAGCTTGTAAGGAACCGTTTTTCCCTCATGCGTCAGCACCACTGGAAACTGACGCGTCCCAACAAACCTTCTGACGTCACCATCTGAGAGAGTCTTGACGTTCTCCAGTGTATGGCTCAGTGTGAACCCGTCCAAGCCTACCATCACCGGCAACTGGATGTCCAGGTGTTCGGCGATTCTGAAGGCTTGAATGGTCGAGTCGTAGACTTCTTGGGCGTTTTCGCAGTAGATCTGTATCCAGCCGCTGTCTCTTTCAGCCATGGCGTCAGAATGGTCCCCGTGAATGTTCAGTGGTGCTGACAACGCCCGGTTTGCAATCGCCATCACCACTGGTGCCCTGCAGCCGGAGGTAACGAAAAGCATCTCGTGCATAAGCGCCAGACCCGCGGACGCCGAAGCGGTGAAGGTTCGTGCGCCGGTGGCTGAGGCTGCCAGGCAAGCGGCCATCGCACTGTGCTCAGATTCTGTGCAGATATACTCTGTTTCAACTTCACCGTTGGCCACGTATTCGCTGAACTTTTCGACTATTATCGTTTGTGGAGTTATCGGGTAAGCCGCGACTACGTCGACGTCGCATTGTTTCACTGCCAGGGCCACGGCTTCGTCTCCGTTTAAACCCTGAATCTCCTGCTTAACAACACTTTTCACTCTTGTAGCCTCCTCTCACGTTTTCATCACGATTGCTTTTGTGGGACATTCGTTCGCACATATCCCGCATCCTTTGCAAAAGTCCATGTCAAATTCGATGTCTCCCTTCTCAGGTTTCCAGTGTATCGCACCGTCGGGACAGAAAATCGTGCAAATCAGACACTTCGTGCATTTTGCAATGTCTCTTTCGGGCCTGAATGTTTTCCAGTCGCCTGTTAAATACAGGAGGCTGGACTTCCAGCACACGCCTGCGGGTGAAGCTTCTTTCCAAGTTTTTTCCTTGCTCATTCAGATTTCACTTCCTGATAAGCTTCCTTCACGACGGTGAAGTTTTTCGTGGCCACGTCTCCTCTGAAACGTCCGCTAATCATTCTCTCAATAGTTTCCAGGCTGACTATGCCTGTTACTCGCGCCACGGCGCCTAGCATGGCCGTGTTCGTTATGGGCATCCCCAGTATTTTCAATGATATCTCGGAAGCTTCTACGGTCCACACTTTTCCGGAGTTGACCTTTAACTGTTTTCTGATTTCTGCCGGGTTGTCCTTCGTGTTAACTAGGATGTTTCCTGTCTTCTCGTCTAGGCCGTCGGCCACGTTAACTGTCTTCAGCAACGTTGGATCTAGAACGGCCACGACGTCGGGGTTGTAGACGGCGCAGTGTATCTTGATCGGCTCGGTGCTTATTCTCGTGAACGCTGTGACCGGCGCGCCCATCCTCTCCGGGCCGAATTCTGGAAAAGACTGAATGTATTTTCCCTCTGCGATGGCGGCTCTTGCCAGAAGCTCACTCGCGGTCCATGCTCCCTGGCCGCCTCTGCCGTGCCACCTTACCTCAAGTATCTTCTTCAACACGCTTCTCTCCAATGGTCTTTCTCCCTAGTTGCAGAACCTGAGATATACACTTTACTCGGGTTTTTGCGCGTTTTCTAGCACATTTTCCACTCTCTCGCGAAAGCAGGCGCCTGCCGCGGTTCAATGCAACACCCGCGCATGCCTGTTCCCAGATTTGACGGTGAGATATCATGCGGTGGCTTTCGTCAGGTTTAGGCCGGGGTTTTCGCATCGATTCAGAAAACGGTGGCTCACGCGATCGGCCCCCGTCGTTCTTTTTTTACATCCTTTGTAATGTTGAAGTGTAAGATTTCATGTTGAGTGGCAAAAAAATGCAGAGATCGTCCGAAAACGGCTAGAATGTTGGACGCATGTTGAAGTCGGCGCACTTTCTTCACGGTTAGGTCTCACATGAGGAAAGAAAAAGGGTTGAATGGTGAACGCTGCCCCCCCTCCCTTTTTTTTATTTACATCAGATGTAATGTTGCCGTGTAATGGTGCTGTGTAAATCTCGATGTGGCGTGCAAGTGAGTTTCCGAAATCAGTGTTCTTGCGCGTAGGTCACGGTTCATAGGCAATTTTGACTACTCGTCATACTGTTTTACAGATCAAACCACAGCAGACGCGCAAAGCAGGCGAGGCAAGAAGCATCAGTGACTTGGAACTGATTTCGAAACAAGCGTGGGCGCAGGGTTTTTCCGCGCGCACTTTAGAGCAGCAATCAACAGGCAAGCATAAAGTCAGCAGGGCACACTATACTGTCGGGGTGATTTTGCTGGCAGCCGCGGGGAAAGCAAGGGCTAAGGCGTGTGCAAGCAGAGGGTTGAAGTTCACTCTCGGTTCAGCGTCTATGAGAAGATGCGTTGTGAAAGATTACGATGATTGTGTTAAATGGTTTTCTGAGAGTGAAGAGGAATCTGTCGAATTGCTGGAACCTGATGACAGGATGCTGTTCGATTTGAGAAATAGGGTAGTTGCTCTGAAGAAGGCAAAGAAGGTTGAAAATGTTAAAGTCGTGAGTCGAACGGAAAGAGGGAGATTGATTGGGCTGTGGCTTGTGAAAAAGTAGAAGTGAATTGTAATGCTGAGAATTGTGGCGCCGCCGATAGGACTTGAACCTAAGGCAGGTGGCGAAATCTCCCGCGAAACCCCTTTTTTTCTTTGTGCCTATGCTTTCGCTTTCGGAGTTACGAAGCGCGCGCGCTAACTTATGCAGACGCGCGCTATAAGCCGTATACGAATGGGCCTGAATTATCGTAATGGGGTCGCTGGGATTTGAACCCTCACCACAGTGGAGATATCACCCGCAAATCCGCGTGCGCAGCCCATAGGGATTCGCACTATTAAGCTGGGCAATAGGAGTTGTGCAGAAGCGTCTAATTTTGCAGTCAACAGGTGCTGACGTAGTTGGGCTAAATCATAAGCTCAGCTTATAAATACATTGGTTACTCAATTTTGATATATCAACTGTTATGTATAGTATTCGAACATCATCATACATATTTCAACAAAAAGAACGCAATTTTCCCCTATATGGAAAACTTAGCTCCCTAAAAAAATGAGTAGAACGAGTCAAAGATTTCATGCACAGTCAGCTTGTAAAATCGAGATTTGACGTTTTCTAGCAAGAAAGATTCTCATAAGCGGCACCAAATCCCATTGGCTAGGCATCATTCAGATTTAATTCAGTAGCTCAGGAAAGCGCGCGCGCTAAGGTTGCAAAACTGCATGGCGATTCAAAACATCAGTGTGAGATTCGGGAAAGAACGAAATGGAGGTGATGACAATGAATAGAAGGAATAGCCGCAATAGAATAGTCTTGGACGGTCTCAATTCGGATTTAAGAGTTAGGAAAGGCTGTTTTGTTGTAACGGATGAAAATGGAAAGGAGACTAGGTATCCCAGGTGTGAACGCGGAATCGAGGAGATCCAAATCATGCCAGGAAATTCCGTTTTTGGTGGAGCCTTCGTAGATATCGCTCGTCTTCGAATAGACTGCACTTTTCTCACTTGGACTGGGAAACCAGTTGGGATGGTGAAAAGTTTTCAAGATGAGAGCCATGTTGAAACACGAGTGCATCAGTACGAAGCGTTAAGAAATGAAAAGGGAGTTTGCATTGCCAAACGATTCGTCCTGGGAAAACTTGAGGGTGAGAACCGACTCTTGTCAAACTATGGCTTGAAGCCTCACGACCCTTCCGTTGCAGATAAAGTGAAAAATCTGAATGCAAAAGGCCTAAAATGTGGAAAAACATTCAGAGAAAAACTGATGTTGTGCGAAGGATTCTTTTCTAAGAATTACTTTCGCCAGATCTTCAGTTTGATCGACGAACCAATCAGGCCTGAAAGTCGCGTAACCCACAATGCTTTCGACGGGATAAACAATCTTTTCAACTTGGGCTATGAAATTCTTAAATGGAAATTATTCGTTGCTCTGGAAAATGCAAAGCTAGAACCATTCCTAGGGTATTTGCACACCCTTGGCCCCGGGAAACCCAGTCTTGTCTGTGATTTTGAAGAACTTTACAGGCATTTGATTGACGACTATGTAATAATCTACGCAAAGAGTCTATGTCAAGAAGATTTCGTCTTGAAAACCAAAATGACTGAAAGACAGGGAAAATATACAAGACAATTCCTATGCGAGCAGAAGACCCGAGATTTCAGAAGAAGACTTGAGGGCAGCTTCCATATGGACGTGGAAATTCCAAGATCTGAGACAGGCAGAAGACAAGAACTGCGGACATTAATTAATGACGAAGCGCTACGTTTTGCCAAATATATAAGAAACGAAACGAAGACATGGAGTCCTAGGATAGCTGAGATTCCCCACGCTCCCATAAGATTCTGAATCGCCCAGCGCATAGAAACAGTACTAGTTCGCATATCTAGACCAAAAACCTGATGAACGGCGCGCGCGGTATTGCTCAGGAGTACCGGAGTGTTGAGTCGACAACTTTGGAATGGACCGGTGGGGATTTGCACCTCAAACCTACTGGCGAAATCTCCCGCGTAACCCCCTTTTTTCTATGTTCTCTTGATAACTAGGAGCATTCTAGTGTTCTGTTGGAGTTCAGAGTTATGCCACGTGGCGTAATTACTCCAAGCCATGTGAAGCCCTTGACAACGCCTGAGCGCGCGCAATAGGCGATGTTCTTGAAAAATCAGTATTATGAATATAAAAAGAACCGTGCTCAACGCGGAAGCGCACGCGCTCGAGGAAACAGACGGCTACGTTTGCAAGGTAGCAACGACGAAAGAAGAGATTAGTACTCTGATAGAAGCAGGCTTTGAATACGTATGCGAACGTGACGAATTGCAGTTTTTCAGGAAGCCAAAGTAAAACCAGAAATTACACTAGAGTCACGGATAGAGTTGTGGCGCCGCCGATAGGACTTGAACCTATGACCGACTGGTTAACAGCCAGCCGCTCTACCTAGCTGAGCTACGGCGGCTCTCTTGGGACTCACATGCTTTGATTTTTGTGGCTGTATTTAAGTTCTCCCGTTTACACCGGGCGCGGTTCTGTTTCTTTCTTATGTTTTTACGCTGATGCCGGCCTGCATAATTCTGTACTTGGCTATGCTTGCGAACGTTCTGAAGAAGGGTCTGACGACGCGTTCTTTCCAGTTGCTGGAAAAGCTGATGTCCATCAGGTTGCCCAGCCAGTACATATCGTGTTCAACACATTTTGTCAGCAACTCGACATGCAACGCGCTCGGGCGTGTGTCCTTGAACCAATCTTCGTCTTTGAGCCTGCCCATCGGGACGAAGAACAGGGGAACAATCAAGCTTCTGAATGGTTTCAAATCATCCATCAATTCTATGGTTTTGATAAGATCGTTCTCGGTTTCTTCCGGAACTCCCACAATCAGGGTGCACGCCGGAGCGAGCATGTTGTCGTGCATGAGTCCCATGCCATCTATCACGACCTCACGCCAGTCCTCAGGCTTGAACGGGTGAGCCTTTGCAGGCATTATTTTTTTTGCAAGCTCTGGAGAGCCGGTTTCAAGCCCGATCTCGGCTCCCCACCAGGGCTGTTTCTGTCTTATCATCTCGGCTATTTCCGCGAAAAGTTTCGGTTTGGAGGCAACAGCCGCTAAAGAACAGTGGCTCCAGGATATGCTTGTGCACTTCTTAAGAACAGCCTTGTGGAGGCTCAAGAGTTTTTCGTCGTTCGGTAGCGTGTTTTTCGAGCCGTAAAGCATGACATCGTCCGTGTGAAGGATAACTCCCCTGTTCCTGACCTCGCGGTTCACGTCCATTTCTGCGAGTATCCTCTCAATCGGAACCCATCGCAGAGGCCTCACAGTCACGCTGCAGAAGCTGCACCCGCGGCAACATCCGCGGCCGATCTCCACCAACCCGTTGATCGAAGGTCTGACGATTTTGGGTATCTCGTCCAAGCTGGGCGTTTCCCGAACACTGGTCTCATAGCTAGCAGGAAGTTCCTCACCGTTGACTGCAGCCTTAAAGATTTTTCCAACAACGTTTTCGGCTTCTCCCTCAATTATGCAGTCTATTCCGTAATTCTTAACGAAGCTCGGCCTATAGTGCATCTGCCAAACGCCCGGACCGCCCACGATTATCTTCAAACCCCGTTTTTTTGCCTCACAAACATCGGAAGAGCCGAGAAGGTATCGAAAGTGCCGTGCCAAAAACGGTTCTTTCCGCATTATAGCGGCCAACGTGCTTGACGCAGGGCCCAAACCGAATGGATCCATCACATGAATGCCCAGCACCTTCGCGTCTTTCACGTGCGATTTAAGATGATCCGGCGCCACCGTCGAAACGTTAAAACCCTCCTTCACAAGTTGCGCTTCGATTTTTCTCAGACCGTAAGGCGCTTCAACCGGTTCGCCTCTCACCGATTTGATAGCTGGGAAGAACAACCGCTCGTACAAGGCGTCCGGAATGAAATTCGACGGAGCACACGTTCCGAAACCCAAGAACTCGTTGCGACGATAGTCGCTCATAAGCGTGCTGTCAGCTGTCAGAACTACCTTGTCATTCATGCGCACTGTCTCTCCAAAATGACTAGCCGCAATTCGTTAATTAAAGCATTGCTCTTCCAATCCTTTTCCTCATCATATTTTTTGAGAAGTGAATTGATGCCTCCTGCTTGAAAGAAATAGGAGCACCTGGAAGGATCTGGTAGACGCGACAAAAAGTTTGAATAGAATATGCAGAAATAGGGGCTGCAGAGCAACACTAGCTCGTTAGGACTTGCACACTAGACTCCCAATGCAAAAGGCGATAGCGATTTGGTTTGGAGACGTTTTCCTCTGTCATTCCGAAAAAGGGCAACTGCCCCCTGAACAATTTCCATTCCGTTTGCGCTCCGTTGATGGTTTGCCTGCTGTATTGTTAGTACTCAAATGTGAGGTACAAGAGAACTGCTAAAGCAAGGCATGTAAACAAGTCTGGCAACAGGACAAAGGGTCCGAGACCAAACTCGTAGAAACCAAACGCCCGATGTAACAAAGGAATTGAGACAAAAGCCTGCAATAGAAGGACCAGAGAGAATATGATTAGCCCTATCGTGAACTCAGACTGCGTCTTTCTGTATATGTTAATATACACAAGCAACAGAATGAGCGAAAGTGTGGTATTGACGACGGAAACTACTGTTTGCAGCGTATAGAAAAGCTCATAGTCCCCTCGAATGAATGTGGTCGGGGGCGGCGGTCGGCGCTCAAACGGAAGCCTAAACGCAGAAGTGGCCCAGAGTGCAGTTATGACAGCTATTATCACGATAGCTATCACTATCATAATTGCTGGTATCAAAAAGCTTCTTGTTTTCTTTTGCATATCATGGTCCATTGTTTTTCCCCTCCTTTTCTACTTTTTCCACATTTTCTTCAGAATCTCCTCGAATTCGCCGTAGTTCTCCTCCATGGCCGGAGACAAGAAATACGTTTTGCCGTATCCTTCTCCAGCAGCCGTTATTATTCTGTTTTTTTCAAGCACTTGAAGATGGTGTCTAATCGTCCTGTAATCCATTCCAAGGAGGTTTGCAAGCTGATTTGCATTCTGCGGAGTTTCATTTAGAGCCTGAATTATCCTAGCGCGACTCGTTCCACCTCTTGTCCCTGCAATTAGCCATCCTATCAAGTATTTGAAAGGACGCGCACCAGCAGCCATCTTACCGCTCCGAATATTCAAAGAGATTTTGCTAGACCTATTTCAACTAGTACAATAAATATGTAATTCAAAATTCTACAGCGCGCGCCACATCTGACATTAGACATGAACCAGATTAGGAATAGAATCTGGTGCAATTCTGAAAAATAGTTTAATAAGAAACACATCAACACGGTGCTTGGAGGTTGAAAAAAAGCCTACAACACTATATTCTCCAAAAAAAGGAACTCGCAAAGGTCCAGAAGAGCTGAAAGCCCTTTTTTCTGTCTCTCCCCCATTTTCCGCCAGCTTTTCTGGACCTAACGAGAACCAACGAAGAATAGACGAGAAAAACCTTGAAGGAGATAATAAGAAACGGACAAGAGCAGAATGCACAAAAACTCGTTTTCAGGCACGATAACTGGCACAATCTCAACATTTTATCTCCGCACGTGGAACTGGACCAACAAGTTCCTTCGAAAGGGATAGTTTGGAACCCAGAAGCGAAGATGTGCTCGAATGCTAAAAATCATGACTTTTCGCCACTTGAAGCAGGATTTGCAACCCCTCCTTAGGCTTCACGGGATCAAAGATACCAACCGTACCAGAACTCAAACCAAATGTGGCTTTGCGCGATTTGTCTTGCGCATGGTGGTATATGCGTGAAACGCGAACGCAAAGACTTTTAGTCGCACCCTCAACTTTTAACTAGCACTTACGACAGGCAGGGAATGCCACGGAAGAAGAAAATGCGCCAAAGCCCGAGAAGAGACTTGAATCTCGCTATTCACGCCTTTTGGGCGTTGTTTTTCCTAGCGTTTATGCAGCGATATTGGGTGTCTTCTGCATAGTATACAAGGTGCTCCCAGGACCTGAGTTCATAGCTCTGATCTTTTTGATATACGCTGCATACAACAAGACAACTCGCCGTTTTATCGGAGACTGGGGACCGTTTATTTTTATTTTCTTGTCTTTCGAAGCATTGTACGGGATTGTGGGAAGCCTGAACATTCCTCCACATATTCAGGAACCTATAAATGCGGACCTGAGTTTGTTCGGTTATCTCCCCACTGTCGTTCTTCAGCAGCTTTACAGGAGTAGCTTCCTAGATTATCTCGGAGCCTTCTTCTATTCCCTCCATTTTATCGCTCCAACAGTTTTTGCCTTCGTGTTATGGAAGTACAGTCCAAAAAACTTCGGCAAATTCACGCTCGCCCTTGCAATAGGCGTATACAGCGCCTTGGTGACATTTCTAGTTTATCCAGTCGCACCTCCATGGATTGGAGTTAATGAAGTGTATGGAGCTGGTACCGTTGTGCGAATCTTGTTCCAAGTGGACAACAACATGGGCATTCCCTTTTTCCGCACCATTTACGATTACATATCGTCTGACTCATACGCGGCATTTCCGAGCCTTCACGCAATGCTTCCATGGCTGATTTCACTCTTCGCCCTGAAAATCAAGAAAATAAAAGCTTTACCAATCCTTATACTTCCTGCAGGCGTGTGGTTCAGCGCCGTCTATCTTGGAGAACACTACGTGATAGACATAATAGGGGGAGTCATCTACGGAACATGTGCCTTTCTTCTGGTGGAAAAACTAGTTCCGCGCATCATTCCAAAACTCTGGCACGCCCGAGCAAACACCACAAAAGGAAACAACACTGAGGGCCAAGCAGCGATAGTCTCTTAGACCTTGAGAGAAAGCAAGGTCACAGAAACCATTTTCAACAGACATAAACTGGGCGCTTAAGACATCTATCCTTACGCTATAAAACCATCGAATTAGGAACAGAATTGGGTGTAATTCTGAAAAACTGTTTAATAATCGGCTGTCGCTCCAAACCAATTACGAATGAGCATGGAGTCGGCCGCATGAATCACTTGAAGGACATCTGCCATCGACGATGTTATTTCGTAACTGAATGCATTGCTGCCCCTCCTCGGTTCGTTGAATGAAAAATGAAACACTTTAGAGAGTGACTGATTTGGGAGCCCTGACAAGAGCAGGCAGGAATTTATCCAGAAGGAAAATGAGAGCATTCTTAGTGGTCATTGCGCTGGGTTTTTCCCTAGCCATTATGATTTCTCTTCCCGCAGGCATCCTGGCCAACCAACAATCTACGCAAGGCCTAACTACAGACTACAATAACGCGGTCAGTCAAATGGAGCAAGAGCTCACACTAATAACAGTCACCAACAGTTCCTCCTCCACATCCCCGTCTCCAGGGGGCGGATATGGTGGATATGGCGGGTACAGAGTATTTGGTGGATTCGGCGGCGAAGGAAACTACATGGATGAAAGCGTCGCGGATGACATTAATTCCATCAAAGGCGTTGTAGCCGTCGTGCCGACTCTGGAAGTCGGTGAGGGAATAACGACCGAGACATTTACCGGGTATGGTGGAAATACTTTCACTTTCAACGTGTCGAGTTACACCATTGAGGGTGTGCCGTTAAACTCATCTCTCATAGCCGGCAACTATATTCCCCTGCCAACGAACATAACTGCCGGAAGAAACCTTCAGACCGGAGACTCCGGAGTTGTGGTCCTGAGCCAAAACAATACAGGATATTTCGACGCCACAGTCGGCGGCGAAGTCAACATCAACGGAACGAATTTCCAGGTAGTGGGCGTACATGGAGAGAGTGGTTCTTCAGGCTTTGCCTTGGGCCAAGCGGCGGACGTGAGAACTCTGTACATGAACCTTACTGACGCTCAGGCGGTGAGTGGTCTCACTGGGCAAGTGAGCACAATCAGCGTTTACGCGGACAACAGCTCAGACGTGAGTAACGTAGCCCAGCAGATATCCGGCCTCTTTCCAGAATTCTCCGTTACAACGGAAGAAAGCGAGCTTCAAACGATAGAGAACTCGTACAACTCGACGTTGGCCGCTGATCAGTCGGCGATCAGTTCGACGCAAACCGTCGCGTTCGAAGAGATAGCCGTTGCGGTTGTTGCAACTAGTCTGATTGTCCTGTTCGTGATGCTGTACACCGTGCGCGAGAGAACCAAAGAGATTGGCACGTTGAAAGCTATAGGTTTCAGCAACTGGAATGTTATGAGCCAGTTCATGCTCGAAGGAATACTACTGAGTTTGGTAGCAGGCATTGTTGGCATCGCAATAGGAAGCGTTGGAGCACCCGTCTTATCCGGACTTCTGCTCCCTCATATAAGTAACCCGTTTGGTTCACCAGGCGGACGCTCCGCGGGAGGTGGATTCTTTGTGACACGTAGCGGAGGGACGCCTGGAGCGGGTGTCGCCACAGCCGTCTCCGCAGCTGCCCCAAGCCCTGAGCTGATGCTTATTGCGCTTGGCGCTGCAGTTGTGCTCGGAGCATTGGGAAGTCTGTACCCGGCGTGGAGAGCTTCGAGGACTAGACCCGCAGAGGCGATGAGGTATGAGTGAGGTCATCCTGAAAACAGAGAACCTGTCCAGAACCTATACGATGGGCAAACGTAGCATCCCGGCCTTAGCTGATCTAAATCTTCAGGTCGAAAAAGGCGAGTTCGTGGCAATCATGGGACCCTCTGGCTCAGGGAAGACAACGTTGCTGAACGTTCTGGGCTGCCTCGACAAACCGACCAAAGGAAAATTGATTCTAGACGGAGTCGATGTCGCAAAATTACCAGAAAGCAAACTCTACAAGATAAGAAGAAACAAAATCGGTTTTATCTTCCAGACTTTCAACCTGTTACCATACCTCAATGCTCGAGAGAATGTGGAGCTGCCTATGGAAGGCACTGTAAAATCTGGAAGCGAAAGAAAACAAAAAGCACTCAAACTCTTGGAGCTGGTCGGGCTGGCTGGAAGAGGAGAACATAGGCCGCAAAGGCTGAGCGCTGGCGAACAACAAAGAGTAGCTATCGCAAGAGCCCTAGCAAATGACCCGGCCATAATCTTGGCAGATGAACCCACAGGAAACTTGGATACAGAGAACAAATATGAAATTGTCAGACTGCTGGCAAACCTGAATATTGACCGAGGAACCACGGTGGTAATGGTAACACACGACAGCCAAGTAGCCTCACACACTGAGAGAATGCTCCTTCTCAAGGATGGAAGGATCGTTAAGGAAAAACAGGGGCTTCATCTTGCAAAGAAGAAACGCATGTGTCCCTACTGCGGAAGCAAGATTCAGCCTAACGACGAAAGATGCCCCAGTTGCAAGAAACGATTGTAAATTATGAAGGGAGAAGGCTGAATGGAATCACTAGTCGTTCGAAACAACCGAGCGATCAACATCGCAGTAAAGCTGGGAACGGGAACGGCAACATCAGCGTAGTGCGCTCTGAGAAGGCTTTGACAATGAACAATAGGTACCACGACAGCGCTTACTGCAGTCATTGCCAGCGTTGGATTTCCAAAACAGCCGTGGTATCCAACATTTCGGGCAACCAAATGTGTCCCTACTGTCACGGCCGAGTACGCGTGAGAAGACACCTTCATGATCTTGTCGGAAGGGCCAATTCTCCCGTTTGAAAAACCATGTAGTTCAAAAATTATCCGCACTTGCAAACCTTATCCAGATCAGCGTATCGATCAACAGCAGCACATGCGTACTCTGTTGCCAGCTAATTCTTGCGCGAGCAACAATGAAGTTTCAAGGGTGTTGGACCCGCGAATCGTGCTTTTAAGTGATGTACGAGCACGCGCGTTGATTTCAGATTTTTTCTATTTTGATAAGGCTTTGGAATGTTTAGATTAGGGATGGAGTTGGGTCTAATTCTGAAAAACGGTTTAATAAGCGCGCGCTTTGCTGCTCGAATGAGGCGATGTGAAAGAATGAGGAAAACCTTGAAAATAGCTGCCGTAGCTGCGGTTGTGTTCTTAGCATTGGGAGCTGTGGCCTTCGCACTCGCGTTGTCTCAGAACGGTGTCACAGCGAACGCTAATGAGCAGACGAGTATGCAGAACATGCAGACCTTTTTCGGAATGAACAATGTCACTTGCCCAGCCAACGCCACTATGCCGTGGGCTCACATGTATCGCATGCCACAGATGCGGGCTAACGGTCTTCAATGGGCTGAAGGGCTATCGCAGAATGCCACGCTTGCAAACGTTTCTGGGACAGTGGTCTCAGAAGTGAAGGGCATTCTGGTCTTGGACACAAGCTCTGGTCAGATTCGAGTATCACTCCCTAAAGAATGGACGGTGGGCACAGAAGTCGTGGACAGAAATACACTCTTCAACGGCACATTTGCAAGTCCGGGCCAGAGCGTGACGATTGAAGTCATAGAAAGCAGTGTGTTCAGCAACGCGAACTTCAGTATCAACGAGATGCTGGGCTATGAAGCAATCAACGCCACAAACGTGCAAGCTTACGCGGCGCTGCCCTTCAACATACAACCAAACAGCTAAATCCCTTCTTTTTTTTCAAATTCTTTCTACGGGAATTAGAGTTTTCTGAGCAAGTATTTGGTTTCTAGAGTTTCCAGCTCTGGTCTTTCGAAAGCTTCTTTTTCAGGAGACTCAGGTTCATCAAACCCAGTGCACTTGCGGTCGTTTGTGACATTATTATCTCTCAGATGGACGTAGGCAAAGGTCAATACAATAAACTGCTGCAAGATATTTACAATGGTTCAACTAAGGTATTTCAATGCCAATCAAAAATCAGAAATAAGCGGATTTGCTTGAACATAGAACACCAACATTCGGAGTAAACGCAGCTACGACGAGTTCTGCGTAAAAGTTACAGGAAAGCCAGGAGATCAAAACGTTATTAGAAACCGGTTCGAATACGTACTTCAGAAAAGACAACTCGGGGTCCCTGAGAAAACGGAAATAAGGGTCAAAAACTACCAAGTCATCTGAAAACAGGGCGGGGTTGCCCTAGCCTGGGTTCGACCCCCTGTTGGGGTTACCATAACTGCTATAAGCAGCTTCCGCGTATTGTGGGAGGCAGAGGAATTGCGGTTTGCACGCTTGGGAAACGTTTCTGAAGGTTAGTGGCTGGGATAGCGAGTATCAGAGTGTTGCCAAGGTCTTAAGGTACTATAAGCAGAAAATGCAGAGTGAGGGAACGAAGGCAAATGTTTGTCAGATTCTGAAGAGTTTCTGTGTTTTTGCTGGGAAGAGTCCGGATGAAGCGATTGGGCTCGGAGCGGAGGAGGCGTCGCGTTTGGTGCAGGATTATGTTGATTTGCTTGCGGACAAGGATTTCAGCATTCGCTATGTCAACGCGTCTTTGGCGTTTCTCAAGACTTTCTTCATGGTGAACGGCTTCAGAGACAGCAACTCTTTGCAGGTTGAGCGACACTACCAACCGCCTAGGTATAGGAAGGTTGGTGAGTACATTCCGACTTCAGCTGAGATTTATGACATGTCCTTGGCGTCGGGCAGCGCCCGAAACAAAGCTTTGATTCTGACTCTTTACACGAGTGGTCTGAGAAATTCTACGCTGCGAGCACTTCTCTATCGAGACGTGGTTGACGAAATCGAGAGGGACATGAAAATCGTCAAACTGCCCGTTTATCCGGACATGAAGAAAATCGATGACGGCGCGTGCAAAGGCAACATTCCATATTTCTCGTTTATGTCTGTGGAGGCGACCGAGGCTGTCCGCGACTATTTCGCTGAAAGAAACAAGCCTATTCTGGGTGAGGAACTCATGTTCGCCTCCGAAAGCACGAACGTCCCCGCCGACGTTGGCCGGCGGACCCCAGTCATGAAGAAGTCGCTTGAAGCAATGGTCAAGAGAGCCGCACGCAAGGCCGGCCTCAAACGCTGGCAGGACGTACACCCACACGTTCTCAGAAAGGCCTTTGAATACGCACTGCGGAACGCGGGACTTGATCCGAAAGATCAAGAGTTTCTGATGGGGCACATACTTCCAGGAACACAAGACGCGTACTACGACAAGACCAAGGTCGAAAACCTGAGAGCCAAATACGCAAAAGTCAACTTCTTCCTTGAGAGGAAGGGGTTTACAGAAGATGCCCGCAGAAAGCAGATACTTGACACAGCAAAAATCCTCGGATATCCAGATGATAGAATAAAGAAGATAGAAGAAGCCCTAGCCAAATACGAGCGTGTTGACGAGGCTCTCGAACACATAAAAAAACTGGAAGTTGACTCTTACAAAGAACAAAATGCCCAGGAGCTTCAACGAAAAACGCCGCACAACAGCAAGAAACAATTCAGAATAATCCAGGGCGCTGAAACATTAGTCAGATTCATGAACGACGGATGGGACCTTGTCAAAGAACTCACCGACGACAAATTTGTGATGCAGAAAAGCTTCGACGAACCAATTTCTCACTTGAACGCGTGATAGCGCGCGCATAAAAACGCATGGATAAGGGCATGGAGTTTTGATTAAACCCATGAATCAAAACCCTAATCAAAACTACAAGAGCTCGCGGGCATGTATTTTTTCATAGCCAAATGTTATGTTGCAAAGTGCCGCGAGATGTAGCAAGAAGTACTGCGACACATCGCAAAAGTACTTTCTAGTTTTCTCCATGGTGAGGATGTTAGAATCATTATTGAATCGAAGATAGCCTAGGAGAGATAAGGGGAGAAGATAGAAAAAAGAGAAGGTGAGTTGGATAGCTCTTTATGATTCTGGTTTGGCGATTAGACTGATTGACATTTTGCGGGACTGTAGAATTTCGATTTGTTTGTTGCAGTCATAGACGAGCGCGCGCTAGTCCTTCGAAGAATTCTTGTTGTTCAGGGGTTCCGAGTTTGTTAATGGCTTCGCCCAAAACTGACTCTAGTTTGTTCCATTCAACTTGTGCTTTGGTTCCTGTTATCTGAATGTACAGTTCTGCTAATTCGTTTGACTTGGCAATACAATCCATTGTAAGGCATTTTATACCATGGTCTAGTTCTAGTTTCTTTTGTTCCCGCCTTTGAATCGCGGGAGTACTCCATCTTTCACTGTGGCATTCTTCACAGATAGCCATCGCGTTTCCTATGACCGCCCAAGTTCGAGCCTTCAGCATTTTGTGGCACTTCAAGCATTCTGTATCGTTGGCGAGATAGCCAAAATGTGGCATATAGTCTTGTGTGTGCTTTTCATTGAGAGATCTTATTACGAGTTTGTCGATGGTTTCCGATTGCTTCTCTTTGGGTATTTTGTTGTTTATCATGTATTGTTCGAGTCTTTTGGCTGTTGATGTTCGAAAGCCGACTTTAACATCTGTTTTCTCTGTTGTCATTTCTGAAATCGCCTTGGTCCGTTTTGATTGCGCTCATTATTATAGATGTCCTTCAAAACTAAGGAAGGTTAGACAGCCCGTGCTTATCTACTATGGAAGAATCAAAAAGGAGAGAGGGGGGCGATTTCAGAAGAAAAACCTCTATCCTTCGAGTCGCGCGCGCTAAGCGTGAAGCTCTAGCTCACATCTGGCTCGCGTTGAGTCTAGGAATTGTCGGAATCAGTGATTGATGCAGTGTGAAGGTGACTGGACGACCGAGCGCATGAGTTCGTTTAGAGTAAGAGATTTGTGACCTCGATTTGAAGAGAGCGCGGGCTTTCGAAAAATTCACGTGTGAGTCCCTAATTTAAGCAAAAGAAAAGAAACGTGCAACAAGTGCATCATGCGAAACCCTTTCATACGCCCGACGGATAATTAGATCCGATCGAACGATGGCTTCAAAGGCCGACGCAGAACCTATTCTGGAGAGAGCAAAAGAATACGAGAGAAACTACGACTGGTTGGAAGCGGCCAAATGCTACGAAAAATTATTGGTTTCCAACCCGGAGAAAGCTTCGTTCACGGGCGATTTATGGGAGAGGGTCGGCTTTTGCTATGCCTGTGCTTCAAGACAAGCTGAAAGCGCAGAAGAGTTCTTGAAAACTCGACAGTCAGCAGTCGAAGCTTACAGACGTTCAGCCACGGTTCTGGAGGGCACTGGCACTCTTGAAAGTGAAGGAAAAAGTGCCCGACGCAAAGCCATCGCCGAATTTGTCAATTCATGGTTAGCAACTACGCCTGCGGAAAGGAAAGCGATGCTCGACGCTTGCTTAAACCTTGGAAGAGAAAGCTTGGAAAAGTTCAAGACTTCTCCGGATGAAACAAGCCGTGGAAAGGTGTACAATGACCTGCTGCTTTGTTTTTTCGAGAGATTGTACATCGCATCTGATTGGAGAGAACTGAAGAAGCTGGCCCAAGAAGCAGTCAGCTGCGGCCTGGATGCGATAAATTGTCTGTCAAAATGTGCGGACAAAACAGAGCTGCTAGGTGCTTATTCCACGGCCAGTCTTCTGAACTGGTACGTAGCGAATTTCACCGAACAGGAAGAGAGAGCCCGCAAAGAACTCGTGCAAAGAAGCCTTGGTTACTCAGAGAAAGGGCTTGAACTTTCAAAGCAGGTAGATGATCCAGGTCTCATCGCGATGACAAATTGGGCAGCGGCATACTCTAGTCTACTCTTTACGGAGAAAGTTGAAGACTCGCTCAGATGCGCTGGGGAAATGTTGAAGCAGGCAGTCTCGATCAGAGACAATTTTCTGAAGGGAGTCGCGTACTATCTACTCGGATTCATCACTGATTGGAACACGGTAAGGGAAGTGGATCCGGAAAAGGCAAGAGAAGGGCACAAAAAGATTATCGAGTTTTCAGAGCAGGGAATCCGCTGTCTTCAACCGGTTTTCCAAGACTTTTACCTCGCACAAACCTACCTGTTCTACGTTGAAAGCTATTCAGCGTTAGGATCGGACGTTGAAGTCGGCTCAGAAGAGAGAAGGAACATCCTACGAAAAGCAGTGGAAGCAGGCCGAAAAGGGCTTGAGCATGCGACACGCTCCGGTTCCTTTGACGCCTTAGGTTCCGCTCTTCACGGTTTGAGCAAAGCGTTAAACTTCTACTCCAAACTCGAAGTCGACAAAGTTGAAAAGAAAAAGCTGCTCGAAGAAGCTCTAGTTCACAGGTGTGAAATACAAAAGTTGGTGGAGAAAGCCTATCCGTCAAACGATTGGCTCACCGGAGTGAACAAGAATTACCAAGGACTCATCGAACTCGACATGGCCAAAGCGGAAACAGAAAAAGAGGAGAAAGAAGAGCTGCTCAAGAACGCCGCCGCAGACATAGAGGCCAGCGTAGCCCATAGCAAAAGATGGATTCTTTCTCGTCCCGTGCCCACAACCATAGCGGCCGTAGCAGGCTACGAAGACTCACTTGGAGGGATCCTCAGCGAGCTCTTCATCTTGAATAAGGACGGGAAATCCCTGGAAAAGGCAGTTGAGGCCTATGATGGAGCTGCCAAACTCTACAAGAAAGTCAGTTTGCCAAACCGTGCTGCGGAGTCCTACTGGAAAATGGCAATCCATCAAGACCATCTTGGCCAAAACATCAAGGCTGCAGAACACTTTGCCGATGCGTTCGCGGAATATAAAGAAGCAGCTCAGAGGATTCCGCACTTCGCCGAGTTCTGCTTGGACTACGCCGCCTACATGAACGCGTGGAATGCCATTGAAAGAGCCAAGTTTGCCCACGACCACGAAAACTTTGCCGATGCCTCAAAACACTACGAAACAGTGGCAACCCTTCTGGAGCAATCCAAGCGATGGGGTCATCTTTCCTCAAACTTCCAAGCATGGTCACTGCTCGAAATGGCCGAGGATATGAGCAGAAAAGAGAATTACACTGCATCGATAGAAGCCTTCAACAAGTCGGCAGACCTCTTTGGGCAGACGAAAGAGGCTTTTGAACAAGAAATCAACAACACAGAGAATCCAGACGAGGCTGAAAAAGCGGAAGAGCTGTGCAAGGCTTCTCTTCAAAGAAAAGATTACTGCACTGGAAGAGCAAGCGTCGAGGAGGCAAGGATGGCCGATAGGAACGGGGATCACGTTGAAAGTGCCAAACAGTATGAGTCAGCGGCAACCTTGTTTGAGAGCATGCTGGAGAAGGAGCCAGATGAGAAAGATGTCAAGCAAATTGCTCTCATGTGCCGCGCCTGGCAGAAAATGAAGATGGCAGACAGCAGAATCTCCCCCGAACTCTACGGCGAGGCTTCCGAGCTGTTTCTAAAGGCGAAAGAGCAGACCATGAAGGACAAGACGGCGCTGCTGGCTTCTGGAAATGGCGCTTTCTGCAAGGCATTAGAGCATGGAACCATCTTCGAAGCAACGAGGGAAAGAAACGATTTTCTAAGTGCAAAACGGTATCTTGAAAATGCGGCAAACTGCTACCTGAAGGCCGGTCTCGAAAGCGCTTCTTCATGGACGAACGCTACAGAAATGCTGTTCGATGCCAGTAACTATATGACTGAAGCGGAGACAGAGGCGAATCCGAATGAAAAATCGAAGACGTACTCGCTGGCGGAAAAGTGTCTTGAGAGATCTGCTAACCTGTTCGAAAGAGCAGGTTACATGGGCAGAAGAGACGAAGTTCAGAGGACTTTAGTGCAGTTGAGGGAAAAACGGGAGTTTGCACTTTCGCTGGGAGAACTGTTGACTGCTCCAGCCGAAGCGTCCAGCACTAGGATAATGTCGCCTCCAGGGATGACTGTGGAAGAACCGGTTGGCGTTGTTGCGTTCGAACGAGCGTTCATTCAGGCAAACCTCGTCGCTCACGAAAATGAACTAGTCGTCGGCGAGGCTCTCGAACTGGAAATCCAATTGGCCAACCTGGGCAAGGAGACAGCCTTCTTGATTGGGATTGAGCAGATGATTCCAGAAGGTTTCGATGTGATTGAGAAGCCTGAAAAATGCACGGTCGCTGACGCTGGACTCAACCTGAGAGGAAGAAGACTGGCACCTCTCGAAACGGCAGAAATGAAACTAACATTGAAGCCGAAAAGAAAAGGAAAATTCACGCTCGCACCAAGAGTCAAATACATGGACGAGACAGGCCAACATAAAACCTGTGAGATGCAGCAAGCACCTATAACTGTGAAGGAACTCGGAATCCGCGGCTGGTTGAAAGGTCAAACATAGCATAGACATTCAAATCTGTGCAGTCACGCTTCTGCGGTCAGACCTTATTGGACGAAGCAAACCCTCGTCGAGAAAAACTCTAAGGTATGTCGGAATAGGAAGATGGCGATCTCAACTCTGACCTTGTGTCTGGAACTATCTTCCATAATCAATATCTATTTCTTCAACGCAATTGAGTTGAGTGATTAAAGAGAGAGAGGAAGGAGAAAGGAAAGGAGAGAGGAAAGGCAAACGCGTAGAGAGAAAGGATTAAACTTCTGCCTTTCCCCTCAACCTTCCAAATTGGTTATTTGAGCTCTGTTATTTAATTTGACGTTTCTTGATTCCTTGTTGGCGCGTGAGGATATTGATTAGTGGCTTCATGAGGGAGCTTTCTATTGCCCCTCAGGAAGGGAGAACGCAATAGCTTAGTACAGGGAGTATCCACACGCGCCGGTTAACCCTAGAAGTGCATCTTAACTTGGGCTTTGTGAAACAAGGTTATAGAAGAATGTTTCAGCTCGAAAGGTCGCGCGAGATCTTGAACATTATGAGCGGTTCGTCGATAAGATATTCTTGAAGCTTATTAACCGTGTATTCCTATGAATGAGAAGTGTGATGTTGTGCCATAGATTATGTTGTTTGTGGTGTCAACGTACGTTGTGATGTTTACCCAGTTGGCTGTGAACCCGAAGTGTCTAGCCACTAGGGCGATGTCTTTCATGTTGACCACGCCGTCGCCGTTAATGTCTGCTGCGGGATCCCAGTTGGGACTCGAGGGAGTCGTTCCAAAGTGTCTCGCTTCGTACGCCACGTCCTTCATGTCGACTATGCCCCAAGACGGTTGAATGTCGCCGATTATGGGCGTGTACAGCCACATCGTCAGGTTGGCCTTCTGCTGTTGCGTCACGCCTGAACCGTCGAAGGCCACGCTCACCGTCACGTTGCCAGAAAAGCTGGCGGTTACTGTAACGGTGTAGAACGGTGCAATAGGGTCAATGGCAGGTGCCTGTACCGTTGGAGTTGCGTTTGCAACCACTATGCCTCCTGTTGTCACGTTTGCAAATGTTAGTGTAATGTTGTTTGTTGGAGTGACCGTGACGTTTGTTCCTGTTGTGACGTTCATATATATTGTTAGCGTTGTGTTGCCGCTGCTGGGAAGGTTGTTGTAGTCTCCGCTGTAGGTTGCCGCGATGGTAACGAAGCCGGTGTTGTTGTCTGTGTACGTGGTGGTAAAGAATTCTGTGGAAAAGTCGCCATAGGACAGGGTGGAAAATGGGGGGCTGAAGGTGCCAGTGCTGCTGCTCGTCGTCCAGTTGACGATGCCGGTTCCGTTCAGTACTGACACTTCAGCAGTGCAGTTGACAGGCGTTGCAATCGAGACGGCGTTGGATGAAAGGGAGACAGACGTCGAGGAACTTGCTAGATTTACGATGAGGGTAACCGTTGTTTGTACATCAATGGCGGTGTAGTTCGGGGGGTTAGCGGCTGCAGACGATTGCCATGTGCCAGTGAACGAGTAGGCTCCGGGGGCGAAATAGAGGGGGTAAAACTGAGTCCAGAACCAGCTAAACATCGTGTCGTCTGTGCTGTTGTAGTATATCAACTGGGTCAGAGAGGTCGAGATGTACGTGTCGTTTGACGTTAGCGTGAAGTTGGCTTGTCCGGGATCTAAGGCCGCCCTCTGGACTGCGATGGGGTAACTGGTCCAGTTTGGAATTTCCCATCCGTGACTGACATAGACGTAGTTGGCAGTGGTGACATTCTCAAGCGGCTGGGTGAAGTTGATGTTAGTGCCTATCCACGGATAGGTCGTGTTCGAGCCGAAAGCATAAACGTTGTCGTCTTCTGAGCCCACGTAGACAACGCCTCCAGCAACTGCAGGTGAAGAATCCACGTAGCTGCCGGTCGTGTAGGTCCACTCGAGTGTACCCGTGGAAGTGTCTAAAGCGTAAACGTTGCCGTCGTACGAGCCCACGTAAACCACGTTACCAACAACCGCAGGAGAAGACTCCACGTAATCACCTGTCGCGTAGCTCCACGCCAGAGCGCCCGTTGAGGCGTTCACAGCGCAGACATTGTCGTCTGAGCCCACGTAGACAACGCCTCCAGCGACGGCGGGAGAAGAATACACAAAGCTGCCTAGCGTGCAGTTCCACACTCGTGCCCCCGTCGACGCGTTCAAAGCGTAAACGTTGCCGTCATCTGAGCCCACGTAAACCACGCCTCCGGCAACTGCAGGAGAAGACTCCACGATGTCACCCGTCGTGTAGTTCCAGACCAGCGCACCCGTCAAAGCGTTCAAAGCGGTAACATTTTGTCCTGCGCCCACGTAAACGACGTTGCCAACAACGGCAGGAGAAGAATCCACACCAAAGGAGTAGTTTTCGTCTGGGTAGACGGTTGCGTAGCTCCACACCACCGAACCCGTGGAAGCGTTTAGAGCGTAAACGTTGCCGTCATCTGAACCCACGTAAACCACGCCTCCAGCCACGGTGGGGGATGACCCAACGCCGCCGAGGGTTGTGTAGGTCCATAGTGTTTGGTTCGTGTCTGGCGCTGTCGACGTTGAGTATCCTGAGTGGCCTAAATCATGGTGGAACATGGGCCACCAGTCGACAGGATCTCCTGATGACCCTGCTGCCGAAACGCCAGAACCACGGCAGGGTTTGCCTGCTCCTTGGTATACACTTGTAAGAAACACTGATAAAAGGAACAAACCGAGTAAGGCGGAGGCTACAATCTTCAGTAATTTCATACTCCTTTCCCCCGTTAGAACAGTATATGTTGTAGCCTTGCTTGCATTTAGCCTTTTTCATCTGTTTTCAACAGCGCGCCCAATTTGATAATCAAGAAATCAATACGAATTCGAAACTTTATTTTTCTTCGGACACCTTACACTCACGGGTTCACTAATCGTAGCGCGCGCTAACGTATATAAACATATAATTATAGCGCCGCGCGTCATTATTGAAAAGGCTTTTCTGATACTTGTTCTTAATCTTCTAATGGTTTACTATTATCAGAGGCGTTGAATGTGGAGGAGATTCTGCATCAGACTGAACGATTAGAAAAGGAGTATGACTGGTCTGGAGCTGCCGACTTGTATGAGAAAGCCTTGAATCTGGTGCCCCCAGATGATTTCTCGAATAGGGGAGAGATTCAGGAGCGGCTAGGGAATGCCTTGTCCCATTTTGCGTTTCAGGCTGAAAGCAAGGACGAGTTTAGAGAAAGGCTGCGTCAATCTACTGTTGCTTATGAAAAGGCTATTGAATGTTATGGAAAACTGAATGAGCCAGTGAAAACGGCGAGGACGTCGCGTTGTAACGCTATGATTGCTTACATAGGCTATTGGCTTACTCCAGAGGCAAAGGAAAAGAAGAAAAAGATCGACGAGTGCTGGACATTGACAAAGGAAGCGTTATCCGCCTTCAAGGAAGCTGGCGAAGCGGGGGAATATGGGAGAACCTGCAACCAACTTTCAAGCAGTATTGTTTTTGGGTACTGTCTTGAATGGGACTTTCAAGCCCGAGAAAAGATGATAAGAGAGGCGGTGGAACATGGAGAGCAAACAATCAAGTTTCTTTCTTCAACTGAAGATTCCATTGAACTTGGGAGGGCATATGCAAGAACAGCCATCTATCTGGCAGCTTTCGGCTACAATTTCTTGGACGCTGCCGAGAAGGAAACAGGATGTCAGAAAGCTCTTGACTACTGGGCGAGTGCCAAGGAGACATCTGAAAACGTGGCCTTGAGTGAAGTGACTTGGCCCATTTTTGGGGCGCAAGAAGTCTTACTGGGGGGTGCGGCAACCGATGAAGCTCTAAAGAACCTTGGAGAAGCCCTAGAGTATAGCAAGAAAACAAGAGACAAATTCAAGATTGGCAGTGCGCTGGATTGGTTAACATACCATACTAGCTGGAAGATAGGTGCTCTCGAAGACCCTGATGAACGTCAGCGCCTTGCTGAGACAGCCTTGCAGTACGCCGCAGATGCGAAGCGACATTATTTCCCAATCTCCTTTATCAGTCCACGAACGGACGCGTGGTGGGTTGAGACCAATGATGTTGAATATCTCACTTTCTTGGCGTATTGGGAAACAGATGTGAAGAACAAGCAAGCCTTGCTTGAAAAGGCAATAGCAGCTGATAGAGAGGGAATGAAACGAGCAGAGTCTTCAGGATACATTGAAGCCATAATTTACGAGCATCACATATCTAGTATTACGTTAGTGTTCATGGCTGATATTGAAAAGAGGACCCAGGAGAAAAAGGCACTTCTGCAAGAGGCAATGAAACACAGATATGAAACCGTCCGAATGACCGAAGAGGTCCAGCCCTTTGGGTACTGGAATCGCGGTGTCATGCAAGTAACACTGGCCTGGATCAAGTATGGACTTGCAGGGTTGGCAAGAGACACTCCAGAGGAAAAGAACATGGTCCAAGACGCAGTACTTGACTTAGAAAACGGGTTGAGATTAACGACAATGGAAGTATCTGTGGCCAGCGCGCCGGCGCTGCACGGTGCTTTAGGTATCAACCAATACAAGTTAGGCGTCTGGCTCAGTCGTCTTTACGAGATTACGAAGAACGGGGAGTGTCTTGGGAGAGCTTTGAAAGCTTTCGGTGACGCGGTCGAATCGTTTCAAAAAAACAATTTAGGAAGTCGGGTTGCGGAGTGCTATTGGAAAGCCGCCACAGCCTACGACCTGTTGGGTGAACATTTGGAAGCCGCTGAAAGCTTTGTGCTTGCCTCAGACAGTTTCAAGGGTGCGGTGGAAAAGATTCCGCAGCTCAGAACCCTCTACCAAGATCATACGGCTTACATGCAGGCTTGGAGCGAGATCGAAAAGGCAAGACATCATCATGAGAGACAGGAGTATGGCTTGGCAAAGGAACATTTCGAAAAAGCTGCTGACCTGCACAGAATACTGAAAAAATGGGCTTATCTGGCGCCCAACTATTGCGCATGGGCCAGCGTTGAGCACGCGGAAGATTTGAGCAGAAAGGAACAGTGCGAAGAGGCCATCCAAGCCTTCAAGAAAGCCGTTAAGCTCTTTGACGAAACCAAGAAGTCCATCCAAAACGAGCTCAGCAAGATTGAAGACGAGGACGAAAAACGAATGGCAAACAGCATGATCAAAGCCACAAGCATAAGGCAGGAATACTGTGTAGCCAGAATCGCAATCGAGGACGCGAAAATCCTCGACAGGAAAGGCGAGCACTTCGTCAGCTCCGAAAAATATGGCTCAGCAGCAGAGACATTTGAGAAAATAGGTCAGACTTTGGAGTCAGAACAGGAGCGAAGAGAATTCCATTTCATCATTAATCTTTCGCGAGCTTGGCAGAAAATGATGTTGGCCGATGCGAAAGCCTCACCAGAGTTGTACTTAGAAGCGTCCACACTCTTTGAGCAGGCGAGCAAAGAGTGCAGCAATGAAATGACGGGTCTCCTGGCATTGGGGCATAGTCGCTTCTGCAGAGCCCTTGAGGTAGGAACAAGATTCGCAGATACAGGAGACGCGGCGTTACACACGGTTGCCGAACAGCATCTGGAAAGTGCTGCCAAATACTACGCGAAGGCTGGCTTCCAAAGCGCCTCAGAATATGCCAAAGCCACAGGACTGCTCTTTGATGCCTATGTGCACATGGATAACGCTAAGAAAGAAAACGATCAAGAGAAGAAGGCAAAACTTTACGCCATGGCCGAGAAGGTCCTACAGACCTCAGCAGGCTCATTTATGAAAGCTGAGCATCCAGAGAAAACGGAACAAGTTCAAAGATTGCTGGAAAAAGTGAAAGAAGAACGAGAATTAGCTCTGTCCCTCAGCGAGGTGCTACACGCGCCATCAATCGTCTCAACAACAACCGCTTTCACTACTCCTACACCAAACCAGGAAAGCGCGGTTGGGTTAGAAAGGTTTGAGCATGCCGATATACAGGCCAACCTAATAATTCGGCAGAAGGAATTGAGAATCGGCGAAAAGCTGAGCATAGAATTGGAACTCGTGAATGCTGGGAAGGGTTCTGCCCTCTTGACTAAAGTCACGGAAATCATTCCCAAAGGGTTTGAACTGGCTGAACAACCCGAAAATTGTCGAGTTGAAGATAATTATCTCAACTTAAAAGGAAAACGACTTGACCCCCTGAAGACAAAAGAGCTCAAACTCGTCCTCAAGCCAACTGCAACAGGGTCGTTTTCATTAAAACCGACCGTGCTTTACGTGGACGAAACTGGCAAGTACAAGTCACACATGCCTGAACCCGTAACGATAATTGTGAAAGAACTTGGAATAAAGGGCTGGCTAAAAGGAGAAAGATGATCTGTTAGCTAATTCTGTGGAATCCGAGGGTACTTGCGCCCCAAAAATGGGCCAAGTCACTTCACTCAAGGTATTATCATGCGCTGGGGCATACCATGGATCAAACCGAGCTGTCGCATTACGGTTAGCACGTTATAATAATAAGTCTCTCGTCTGATCTTACCATTGTGAATTTCAATTATCGATGCACCTCTAACCGAAACGCTTTTTCCGGTCGCCGGTGTCGCAGCATTGCTGCTATGGGCCTGAATGCCTGTCATGGTCCATTCCAAAGCTACCCAATTAACAGTGTTAAACAGCGACTTCGATTCGAGTCGCAGGTCAGGAAAATCAATAAAAGTTGATTTGCAGAAGGCGACTAATTCCTTCTTGCCGTGGCAGACTACGTCCAGATTGTCCTCTAAAACACAATCATCTGTATATAAGGAGATTGTCTTATCCAGGTCATGTGAGTTCCATGCGGCAGTCCAATCTTTTATTATCTTTTCAAGATCATTTGTCATCTTTAGACCTCTGATCTATGCTTCTTTGTAGCGCTTGTATTATATATATAACTTTTCCTTCCAAATTTGTTCACACGAAACACAGCACGCGCGCCTTCTAAATCTTTAATAAGTTGCAAATCTGTATTGCTAAGCGCGCGCTAGCTAGAACACTGGTCAAACTCTTGGATTCCGGCTGGGACCTTGTCAAGGAACTCTCCAATGACAGGTTCATCCTGAGGAGAGACTTTGACTAATGATTGCGTCTCAGGAGGCAGATGTGGATCGGTAGCGCGCGCGGTGTGCATTCTTCTGTTTTCTCAAGCGGCGATAGAACAGCGTATAGACCTTTTCGGATTTGTTGGAGTTTGCCAGCTTCGATTAGTCTCCTTACATATTTATGATAAACGTATCTTCGCGCGCGTTGTGTTCGTAGCCGTGCCGATATAAAGCTTTTAATGATAATATCAGAGTAGTGATAGGAAGTGGTCGCGACAAAATGCCTATAACCAGACGCAAATTTGAATCGGAAAGGAACGACCTCGAAATAGCCGTAGTTCATTTTCTGAATACTCATAGTGACAATGCGTATACCATGGGCGAAATAATGGATAGCATAAACATTCAAACTGATTTTAGTGACTTGTGGAAAGCCATACTCTCTGGAGTCTTTGTTTTCGGATTTGCTGATTTCCTCAATAACTTGGTCGCAAAGAAAGAAATCAAATCGAACATCATAAACGGAATGAATTATTACACTGCGAAGTGAGGCAAGCCCCTTTCAGAAGCGCGCGCGCTGACCGACTACTCCCGCACAACCCCTTTTTCTTGTGCCAAAGGGTTGGGCAAGCTTAAGATTTTTTGAAAAAAAAGAGAATCAAGGGTAGTGTTGTCCGAAGTGCCTAGCGCACAGTGCTATGTCTTTTAAGTTGACTGCTCCATCGTTGTTGATGTCCGCGTTGGGGTTCCAGTTGTTAGAGCCTGACGTTGACCCGAAGGCTCTGGCTATGAGGGCTATGTCTTTCATGTTGACGGTGCCGTCGCCGTTAACGTCGCCCACGACGGATACGCACACCCAGCCGCCTGTGCAATTGCTGCTCGAGCTGTTTGTTTCGCCTGGAGCAGGCCAAGCGTAGGCACTTATCGTATAATTGCTGTACGCAAAGCCCGTGGTGTTCCAAGTGAAAGTGACGTTTTCAAAGGTCCCGCTCGACAGGGTGACGTTTTGTGAAGCAAAGATGATCGTGTTGGCGTAGGCCGTGATGTTGAAGGTTTCCGTGTACAGATCACGGTTGGCTGCTGTTACAGTCACGTTTACGCCGTATCCTTGGCCTACGACAGTCTTGTAAGGCGCTACGCTTGTAACAGCGACGCCTCGCGGCGGGTTAGCCAACGTGTACGTAAAGTTGCCAAAGCTGGCGTTAGGATCTGGAAGGCCAGCTGGGTTAAATATGCATGCGAGTCTCATGTCCCAATCGACCTCGCTTGTGAGATAGTTTCCCGTGCCAGCTGGAGGAACCATCATGACCTCGAAAGTGATGGTTAACAACGTGCCAACAGAGGCATGTACGACGGTTGCCTCTGTTGCGAGCTCACCAAAACCGCCAGGCTCACCAATCGTACCGGCAATGTTGTTATAAGACGGCGCGCCTCGACTACATGGAACGCCTTGGTCGAAGAACCAATCGCCAACTTGCCCGTAAGTGTACGCGAGACTAACAACTTCAAGTTGCGAACTGTTGAAGAAGAATGCCCCTTCCCAGCCCGTCTCATCGGAGGTTGTGTTGATCCATATTGTAACGTTGAAAGTGCTCCCAACACGCATAATGTCGCTATAGAAGGTTTCGTTGCCAGAACCCGATGGACCCACGAGGTACACGCAGGGTGCTGGAACCGTTTTGGACGGTTGTGCCCTGATTGTCGGCAAGACCCCCAGAAGCATCGCCGTTACAAGCACGATTGCGACCAGTTCGTTTGACTTTTTGTTCATTTTCATCATTCCCCTTTCCATTTTGTCATCGCGATTTAAGGTCAAGAAGCCCCTCAGCGTCATAGTTGCTGCACGCAGGCTAAGTGATGCGTGCAAGTTTGCCTCCCCACTACTAGTCAACTTGTTGAAGGTCTTGATATCGATTATGGAGGATAGTTCTATACAAGAGGAAGGGAGATAGCCCATGTTACGGTTTCTGATCCAGCTACGCGCGCTTTTGACACAAGTGGACAGGCCCTCGTTCTAGAGCTTTCTTCAACCCTATTTCCCTTATGGGTCATGAAAAAGTCATTGAATTTATATATAGTGATACGGCTTATGTAATCAACGGGTGATTTGTCATGTCAACCAAAGATGTTAAGACGCTCGAGCGTCATTTCTTTGAAGAGTGGAACAAGGGGAAGGCGGCCGCTATGGCCGTAATAGATGAGACGTGCGCGAATAACGTAGTGTGGCACGAGACCAGCGATGTACGTGGCCTCAAGGATTTCAAGAAAGCTATGGCCGGGTTCTACGACGCGTTTCCCGACAATCATTTCGCCATTGACGACATGTTCGCGGAAGGAGACAAGGCAGCAGTACGCTACACGTTCACCGGCACACACAAAGGCGAGTACAGAGGCATACCTGCCACCAACAAGAAGGTGACGATATCAATAATCGAAATAGACCGTATTGCTGGCGGCAAGTTCGTGGAAGGCTGGATAAGGTTTGACACCATGGGTTTCATGCAACAACTCGGCCTTTCGCCAACGCCTGGGAAGGGCAAATAGCTACTACTGCGCATGCGATTCCGACCTCCTTCTCCCCATGTTTTACGACCTTAAGAGTCAACAGAATCTTCGATGGATAAGGTTATATTTTGCGAGTCGGTTGAGCACTGAAAAAGAGATGTGATTCGTATGGTTCAGAAGTCTAAAACTAGCGCGATTCTTGCGCGCGCGCTAACTCAACCGACGAAAGAGCGAAGAGAAAATACGCTGATCTGGCGCGCAAGAACGGATACGACTCGAGTCTGGGTATGTTGAGGGAACTCTATTCGAAGGTGGATGGACCCGTGAATTTGGTCGGGCTGGGCGTGGAGCCCGAGAGCGTGAAGAGTGTCATCCCCAAGCTGGTAGAGATGGTCATGAGTGACAACGAAATCGTGTTCAACCCAGTACTTCCGCTTCCTGACAAGGTCGAAGAGATAATCAAGGACAGCATAAATGGATTTGCGCTCAATGACACCGATATGGGTTAGCGCGCGTGACACAATTCGAATTTCGCGATAGATTTGACCGCTTCAGACAATTAGAGCGTTGTCCTCCACACTTTCTGTCAGATTAACCAAGGACCTGCGCGCGCGACACATGTGGAATTTTTGGGCGCGCACTTTAAGCTTAGTTTTACTAAAATCTAGATCTTCTTCTCAGGCTCTTCATGCTCTAGGTCGCGTGTGCGATTTGCCCTTCGGCTCTCTCTTCTTGGGTTCTCTCTTAAGCTCGTTACCTTCAAACCACGTCCTAGACAAAGTACCACCACGTTCAGCTCCTCTCCTCTCTGCTTGTTCAAGACCATGTTCCCTTTCTTGAGAGGTTTCAACTCTTTTCCTTTTTGGCATATCCTTTCACAAAGTCTTCTTCAATCACCAAGCCTTATTTATGTTTTCACAAAAGGCAGGCGCGCGCGACCCAGAACAATATCCCTCTCTCCATTTTCTATTTTACGACTTTCATATTCAGAGTAGAAATCAAGCGCACGCTAAGCAGAGCGCGCGCACCAATCGTAAATGTCGCAGGGTAGGTTTCTGAGTTCAGGGTTATAGCATAGCCAACTAAAAGCGCGCGCGTGTCAAAGGTGTTTTCCAAGGTTACAAGGGTACAAGAGCACAAGCTTAAGATAAGGAAACAGAATTAGCAGAAAGACGAAAGATAGCTCGCGCGCACGAGTGGGTTCTAGTAGTAGTATGTTATTGTTACGGTTTCTGTTGCTCCGTTAACTGGGTTCTTGTTTCCGACTTCGACTGTTATGTTTGAAGAGGGCAGGACAGGAAAGTATGCTGTTCCATTTGTGCCAACACTTATAGGATTGTCGTAGTTAACGCCGTCCGCAGAGTAGACTACATGGGCATAGGTGCTATTAGTTGTTGACGATAGGACGTTAATTGAAATGTATCCTGCATAGTTTGCTGACTCAGTCCATGATGTGCTAGACTCATGCGGTTGACTTATTGTTTGGTCATTTACCCAAACTGTAGAGTTGGCAAGGTTGACGATGTTCGTTAAGTTATTCATTTGACTTTGCAGACTGGTGATGTTTCCACTCAGCCACGTTTGTGTTTGACTAAGCATTGTTTCGTTTCCATCTAGCCACGTTTGCAGTTGGTTCTTCTCATTCGTTAGAGTCGTGATATTGGCATTTAATGTGACTATTGTGTTAATCTGGTCTGTTATTTCTAAATTCATTTCATCAATTCTCGCATCTAGTTGAGCTACTAGAGCAGTCACATTTGAAGTGCTAATACCTCCCGTTATATTGACTATTCCAGATTTTAGAGTGCTCAATTCACTGTTTTCATTATTGATTGTCATCGTATAATATACCATTGCTCCACCCAAGCCAGCAATCAAAAGAATGCAGACTATTCCGAGCGCAATAGCAACACTTCTTCCTACGACTTTTCTAGGCTTCTTTTCATTGACTATTGGTTCGCTTGGTTTTGTTTCATCAACTTTTGTTTCATCAACTTTTGAATCCCTAGTTTGTCTCGCAGTCAAATAAGCCTCACGTTCTAGTCTCTGTCTCCTATGCACGTTCTCTAGGAAGTCTTTAGTATCTTCATCCTCAGTGGTCATTCTCAACACCACTAGGAAGCAAAGGTTTAACGTGGATATGAGGATTTTTATTCACCTTCACTTTCTATAATTTCTTTCAGCTTGACTAGAGCCTTCTTTACGGCATAGAAAAAGAAAAGGGGGGGGAAGGTCTTTCTTTGATTTTAGGCTTTTCCGTTTTGTGGTTTTTGATGCTACTACAGTTACAATTGTTCCGATTGCTAGAACGGCTACTAGCAATGGTGCAGAGTTGAATTCAGGTATTACTGATATGGGCATGGTTACAGTATTAGAGTCTAAAGTAACTGCCGTCCGTGCTAATGCTCTACCGTTCAGCGTTGCACCAGTATTCATCACAATCGCTGTTTGACATAGAATATTTCCATAACAGACAGATGTTGTTCCAAGTACTGCTTGCCCTGCAACTACCCAGAATATGTTGCTTGCCTGTGCTCCACCTTCTAGGATAACACTTGTAGCAGAACTAATCTCCAAGTTTCCCGCTATTTGGAATATCCATACATCGGCAGCGCGCGCGCTCAAAGGTGAATAAAAAGTGTCTATTGCAGCAAGGCTGAAGATTGGCAACATGGGCAAGTCTGCAACAATTTTTAACTTCTCGTGCAGCTTGCTTGCTCTGAATCTAGCCGACTGCTGGTTAGGAAGTGTAATCGAAAGTTCCTGTCTCAAGCAATGGTCCTGGGAACCAGTTAATTGTTGGCCAGTAGATCGTCGTTGTCCAGTCTGGATCAAACGTGAACGTCGATCTTATTTGTGGCGCAGTCGAGCTTGGTGCTTTTATTATTCTGAACTCGATTTGGGCCACTGTGCCAGTTCCGTTGAAGCACCAGTTCTGGCTTCCCTGAATGAAGGTTGCGCCCCACTCTACGATAGCAAAACCACCGTTCTGTTCGTTGTAAGGCACAGCGCCCAGCACTACTGGCGGCTGAATTAACGTGTCTCCAGAAGCTGTAGCACCGCTGAAGATGTTGTCCGTTGGCAACGAAGCATTGACAAACTGAAGCGTGGTGTTGTCGTAGACTAGACCTATTCCCCAAGCGTAAAGGTCTGTCACGTTGGTCACGGTAATGTTCACGACGAATGTGGAGCCCAAGGACGTTTCATTCGAACAGAAAACGAAATCTGGGGTTCCCATGTATCGAACGGTCGAGGAAGCATTCCAATCAGATGGACAGCTCCCGGGTCCAGGATTTAGGATGCTGAAAACAGGGGGCACAGCGGCGGTTACGCTTGCGCTTGTGGAGGTTACAAATGCTCCGAGGCTGTCGATGACTTCCAAGCTCACCGAATAAGAACCTGAAGATATTGGCGAGAACGTCCAGCTTGAGTTAGTGGCACCCAAAATGGGAGTGCCATTGAGATACCACTGAAATGTATAGGGCGAATTGCCACCCGTAACATTTGAAGTGAAAACCTGGGACTCACTGACAGCCATTTCGACATAAGAGGGCGATATTGCCACAGAAAGCGCGCGCGCTGAGGGTGGCCCAAAAGCGTAGACGTATTCACCAGAGCCTACAAAGACCATGTCGTTGTCAGCTGCAGGGGGAAACCAAATTATCCCGCCAGTGTACTGGCCACCGTTCGCTAAACCGGTTATGTAGCTCCAGATTAACGAGCCGCTTGTAGCATTCAAAGCAAACACGTCGTGGTCATACACGTCGCGGTTAGTCGACGCGAAATAGACAACTCCATCAACAACGATAGCGTTGGTTGTAATACCCTCGTTAGGTTGCACATTTTCGATATCGAAGGTGTAGTTCCATAACAGCCCCCCAGTGGAAGCGTTCAACGCACAAAGTGCGGCTCCGCCTACGTAAACGGCACCGTCAGAAACAAAAGGAGAATTTATGAGATAACCACCAGCCGTATATGTGTAATTCCACACCGGGGCGCCACTGGATTCGTTTAAAGCATAGACATGATTATCAGTTGAGTCTACATAGACGAATCCGCTTTCAACAGCCGGAGAAGACTGCGGAACCGATCCATCTATTGGTGAAGTCCAGAGGACGGCGCCAGTAGAAGCATTGAGAGCCCAGACTGTGGCAGGATAAACTGTGCTTGCAAAGACCACGCCGTCTGCCACGGTAGGACTTTGGGGGATATAAGAGTTGATTGTGTAGTTCCATTCTTGGGCGCCTGTCGTAGCGTTAAACGCGTGGATGTTGCCTTGTCCCGAAAAGACGTAAACGCTGCCGTCCGTAACAGTTGGACTCGATGCGATTCCGTCGCTCATGGTATAGTTCCATAGAACGGCACCCGTTGTGGCGTTAAAGGCGTAAAGGTTGACGGGCGGCGACGACTCATCTTGCGGACTGCAAGAATCCGCATAAACCACGCCGTCAGCGAAAGCGGGAATGCCGATGTAGCTTGTCTCAGCGTCGCCCGCATTAGACCACAAGATTGCACCAGTGGACGCGTTGAGAGCATAAATGGGCGCGCGGGCGCCCGCGATCACGAAAACTTCGCCGGAGCCCGCGGCAAGTGAAGGTGACTGCGCTCCATAGAACGGCATTGCTATCCCTGTGTCAAACACCCACGAAGTCTGGTTGGTGAGCGGCACGGTCGGGCTTGTACTCGATTTTGTTGGCGTGAAGCTCTGCATGCGCGCGTTACTAGATGTCGCCAAAGTGTGGATCATGGACCACCAGTAGGCTGCAGCCTGCACGTTTGTGGATCCTGAGTTACTGGAAGAGCCAGAGTTGTTGTTAGACCCTGAGTTATTTTTAGAGCCCTGTCGGTTTGTCTGATTTTGGGGGGCAACGTTGTAGATGGTTATCGCGAGAAGAGTAACTGCTAAAACAACGGCTATGAATTTCATTATTTCTCTTTTTGAAGAACTCAAGGATTTCACCAATAGGGTTGCATATATGCAGCTGGGATATAACGTTACATTCTTATACGATCGTATAATTCTGTTATACATCCATAACCAAAAATACACTTGCAAGCATAATTCTCGATGGGCTTGGCGTTTCCTTGACGAAAGAGCACGATGTTCTGACAGGCAATACAGCTCAGGTGTACAGGTACGCAATCAAGATGGGAAAGCCAGTCGGCGTAAGAGAGGTCCAGAAAGCACTCAACCTGAGCAGCCCCAGATTAGCGTCGTATCACCTCGAGAAGCTAGAAGAAGCCGGATTGTTAAAGCAAACCTCACAAGGGTTCATCGTAGATAAACTGGTACTCGAGAACTTTGTCCGACTCTATCGGCTTCTCGTCCCAAAATACTTCCTTTATTTCGCCTTCTTTGCTGCAGCCATGCTTTTTCAAGTAATCTTGTTCAAGCCCTTCGAAATAACAAGAGACTACCTGTTTTCCACCACAATATTGGCCATCGCCACGGCGTATTTCGGATACGAGACAGTCGTAACCTTCCTGAAAAAGGAAATTTAGGATTTAGAACCTAGACAACTCACGCACGCTTCCTTTGTTCATGTTTTCAGGAAATGTGTCGTTAGATGGGCAGGGAATGCATTAAACTTATTAACGATACTGTGAATGCATTATGCTTCGCGCACTTACATCCTAACACTTCAGCGCGCGCTACGAAGTTTGACATCAACACCCAGTGAGAACGGGTCAAATGGTTAAAATCAACGTTAAAGCCGTACTCCTCGACTTCGGAGGCACCCTAGCATATAGCCATCGGCCCACATGGAGCAAATACGAAAAAAACTTGCTGTCAACCCTCCAAAACCACGGTCACCCAATCACTTTGGACCAACTGAGGGTGGCCCTCGACAAGCTCTACATAGGAAACACCCAAGGCGCATTCAAAGACTACACCCATTACTGGACAATATTCATTAAGCAACAGAACATGTCCCCACAACCAAACCTGGTTAAGAATCTTGAAGCCGTGCGAAAACAAGCAATAATCAAACTCTACAGACTGTACAATCGCGTGATACCCACACTTTCCATACTCCATGAAAAATACGTTTGGCACTAGTCTCTAACTGTTCAATGGGCACAAGAGAAGAAATCAATAGCCTAGATCTGACAAGATTCTTCGAACACATGAGCCTGTCCTACGAGGTCGGAGTGAGAAAACCAGACAAACGCATCTACCTTGACGCGCTAAATGCCCTTGCAATCAAAGGACAGGAATGCATCTTCATAGCCGATAGCGCGCGCGTAACCAGTAATGCAGGCGACATACTATTATTTGGTGAGAAAGTATACAACAATGATATCAGGAGAGGCGTTGGTCTTGGAAGTAGAAAACGTGTTCAAAATAGCGATGACCTATTCCAGAGTTCGCGAGTTCCTGACAAGCAAGAGTTGGGAATTCCAAGGAAAGGATGAGGAAATGGAGATGGACTCGTTCAGAAACAAGAAGACCGGGAAGAAGCTGTTTGTCGAGGACATTTCGGAGGACTTTCCAGTGACCTTTCTTATGGGCGAGCTTAGCGTGCCGGAGTTCAGTAACATTGCTATTGAATTGACGCCGGAAATCCAGTTACTGGAAGTTGACAGTAGTTGGGAAGGTAAACCGACGACCATCGTGGTCGCGATGACAGAAGAGCAAGTTAGGAACATGTTCGGCAGAAGAACGAAGATGAGAAAGCTTGCGGTTCACCGCACAGCGTCACAGATTTGAACCCGAAGGCCCAAATTCCCGGCGACCACCCGCTATTCTGGGCTAGAACAGCGCCTGCTTTGAGAACTACATGTAGCGCGCGTTAGCAGACTCTGAATTCGCCTACGCGATAATGAACTACTCAATAAGAATCCTCATAATGCTTTGTGCCCGAGAATTATGTAAACCTCGTCGCGCGAGTTACAAAGCTATCTTTCTTCGACCGACTATACAGTCAAGTTAGCACAAAAGACAAAAATAGCCAAAGACTCACACTCTAATAGCCAGAACTTCGGTTAGGTCTACTAAGATTAGCCGTAGGGTTACCTTTGCGGGGTTGCCCTAGCCTGGTAGGGGGCAGGCCTGCTAAGTCTGTGGTCAGCAATGGCCGCGTGGGTTCAAATCCCACACCCCGCGCCTATTCCGCGTGTTATCAGTATAGCGCGCGCGCTTGGTCAAGGTTACATGTCTGCTTTCTTCTATGATTGGCATCATGCGTTGTTCAACGATTTTCGCCATGCTTTTCATTCTGGCTGCCAGGATTGCTTCAATTTCATCCATGCCTTCTGCTGTTGATTTCAAGTGCAGCTCGAGCATGTTCATCTGTGCTTCCTCAGTTTCCTTCAGTCCCAATCGTTCTGTTTTGACGCCGAAGAACTGCAATGGAACCAGCCGCATTCCGCACCAGTTCAGGCATGCTGGCGCTCCGCCGGGTCCGCCTCTATCCGTTCTGAACCTTGTGTGGAGACGTATTCCACTCCTGCCTTTGATGATGTTGTTACCGCCGTCAACGGTTACGTAGGCGCTTACATTGTTGTTTTTGTCTTTGACCGGCATTTTATACGTCCACTTGTTCGGTTCGACTGGCATTGTCTGGTCGGGTTCAGCGACAACATGGTATGCTTTCTTGACTGCGCCTTCCACGACTTCCCGAATCTTTGCCCAGCTGATTTGCTGATGAATCATGCTTGCGATTCCATGAAGATTGCCTCGATCATCAAAGTACGTTTTCAATTGACGTTTTGATTTCTTGGCTGCATGAGTCAGAGTTGCTTGCAATTTTTGTGTGTCTGTTTCCTCGAGGCCAGCGAGCGCACTGACGGTTTCGAATGCTGTCCATGGTTGAAGATACTGCATGACTCTGTGAACGAGCCGATTGCCTTTCACTTCCAGTTTATGCCCACGCTTGTCTGAGAGCACAAGCCGCGTCTGAAACCTCAGTTTCTTACCCGGAGATTTGCCGACGCCATCTTTGCATTGTATTGTTCCAACTGCATCCCGGAACACTTCGACCTTTTCTGGCGAAAAAATCTTCTCATGAAATACGCCTTCAGACGGATCGTATTCAATCTTCTTTACCATGCCAATTACTCCTTCTGCTTTTTCGGAAAAAATCCAACTTACATCTTGGCTTTAGCGCTGGCTGCTACTTTCTTGGCTGCTGCTTGATTCCTGAGCCTGGTATCCCATGCTTTATGCCCAGCTGCACTCCACTTAGCATGCTCGGCTCCTGATGTTTTGTTTCGTAATCCTTTCTCGAGTAGAGCAGCCTTCTTCGGGCTTAATTTTCTGAGAGCTGTCATGTAGCCTTCAGGCAATTCCGTATGAACCTTTCCACATTCTACGCAGCGGAACTTGTCACCCTCCTTCGAAAAAGCACCCTTTCCCATTACTCCGTTGATTTCACCGCAAACGTGTGGTGGCTTCTTGCCTTCTTTTCCATCCTTCTTGCTCGAACTGGAAGCCTCTGCAGCCTCAGCTCTGTCTCTATTCATACGTTGAAACACATCTCCTGTTTTGAACGCGTCTTGTCGTTTGGGGTTTAGGAGAGTACCTCGACTGTCACGCGGATCTTTTTAGGCTGAACTTTGAAGGCTCGTTGCTGAATATACAAAGCGCCTATGTTCTGCTCGGTCGAGGTTTCCTCAAACCTGAACGTTCTCTTGGTCGGGTTTCGGAAACCAAACTCCGCCACAAACCTTCCATTCCCATTCTTCGATGCCAATTCTACTCAACTCCTTTTCCATGCTTCAGAATCAAAATGTCTCCAACTGTCAGCTCACTGTTTTGCCGACGCCTTGATAACATTCCACGTGAGGCTTACCACTTCAGTCGGGGCGAACTCTGTCTTCTTGCTCTTCTTCAATTCAGCTACCAACGCGTCGCGGTTCACATGGTAATTACCAAAGGAGCCAAAAGTCTTGCGCTTTCCATGCTGCTTAACCTGTTTCTGAACAGACGGTTTCTTCTGCGATTTCTTGTTGCCATTGACCGTCACGGATTTGCCATGCTTACCCTGGTTTCGCATTCTCGTGAGGTATGCTTTGTGACCCGCTGCTGACCAATCAACTTTCTTCTTCGCAGGCTTAACCTTCATTGGCTTGCGGGCTACTGGCTTGTGTGCCTTGCTTTTGACTTGACTTTTTGCCGATGCCATTCATCTCATCTCCTTATGCGAAAGAGCAGACTACCTCGACTACTTGATTTTCGCGTAATCCCAGAGCCTTAATGCGTTGTCCCCTGCCTTCTCTGTCAACTTTTCCGCAGCCGACTGGGTCGCTGAATAAAACACGGCGTATGCCGTCTTTGCCTACAAGAATTCTGCGTATATGGAAACGCCTCATCTGCCCAACTGACAAATGGTCCACATCACAGCCAACAAACCGCTTGAAGGTTTGAAGCCAGGCGTGAACATCCACGACAGGAACGCTCCATGGAACTATGCTTCGAAATCCGTGTCTTGCTCTCTCCACATTTTTCAATTCTACTTTACCCAAAAGGGTCAAACTGGTGTTCAGACTCGATGCCTGAACAAAGGTTCTTACTCGGCTATTTGCCGACGCCATTTTACATATCTCCATTCTTGGCGAGGACTACCATGCAAATTGCAACGTATGATGTAATTTATCATGTTCATCCTCAAGGCATTTGCAACATTAATGTGTATTTAAGGGTTGAATCTAAAATTACATCAATGATAAATCCATTTTTCACGCCATCACAACATCGCTTGTTCGAAATGCTCTGCCAAAATCATCATTATGACTTATGACGCGCGCGCAGGCAAAAGCCGTCTTACATTCGACATTACTGGACTGATTTAAAATGAGTTAAATGCTCTCGTACGCCCAATAAGATTGAGAGGGTGCCAGAGACGGGACGCGGCAAGAATCCCACGGCAGATATTCCAAGAGAAATACGGAGCCAAATGAGAAATCTTGTTTCCAAGACAAGCGATGAAACGATCGACTTAGTAGTCAACCTCACTGGAAAGTACATTGGCACAGAAAAGAGAAAAGAACTGAAGAAAAAAGCTAAGATCGAAGTTGGCGCGCGCGAGCCAAAAATAGATGCTGTCTCTCTGCTCTTCCTCATAATATATTACAGAAAATCCACACGACCTCATATATCGCGCGCGCGGTTCGTAAATCGCAGCTTGATCTGAAATGGCAAAGTATGTGCTTGCAGGTTGCACATTTGTCGTTGAGTTCTGACCCCTCAGCATCTCTTGCAAACTCACAAGAGTTGCGTTTAGAGAATTAATCTGGGAATTCAAACTACTAATAGTGGCATTTAGGCTTTCAATCGTGCCATTCAGAGAATTGACTTGGCTCTGCAGATTTGTAATCTTGGAATCCAACTCGAGGTTTGAGTAATAAATGCCAGCGCGCGCCAAATGGCCAGCGTGTGCCTTCTTGCTCACTTGACTCGTTTGCTTCCTATTGGACACACTTTTAGACAGATGCTGCATGTCGGTCGAGTGCTTGTATACTGACTGCAAGCAAACTTGTTTATTTCGTAATCGAATTCGCGCCTTGGCTTCTTAAGAGCCTTCGCTGGGCACGAGGACACGCATGGATTGGGGCATTTTTCACAGAAATTCTTGTTTAAGGGCGAATCAGGCTGCATTTCTGCGTCGGTTACAATGGCAACCAATCGCACCCTAGGCCCGTACTGCGGCGTTATGAGCAAACTGTTGTAACCCAAAACCCCAAGACCAGCCTGAACAGCCATGTGCTTAAGCGACAATAAACCTGTGAGATAACGTTGGTCTGTTCCTCCAGTTGAAGCCATTTGATGGTAAGCTTTGAACCCCTTCTTCTCAAGAAACCTCGCAACGGAATAGCCCACCCTGTCAAGTTCTTGCGAAACGAAAGTATTGTGTCCCCTAAACATGTCCTGCCGTGGAGACGCTGCAAAATAATCTTCTTCGCTAGGTATAATGTCCGTCTGAGCATCGAGCATCTTCATCCCAAGAACAATCACAGATTTTGCACCTGAAAGAACATCCTTGGGACGATGTCCCGACGGAGCACCATCAAACGCATTAACGGAAGCAACTCCAAAAACATCAGCTCCGAGACGCAATGCCATTTCTTCTATCTCTTCCTTCAAATCCATTTAACTTCGCTTCAGCATTAGAGGACTTCCAGAAGAGATAAAAGCGTTCCCTTAGCGTGCGCGCACACACACAAATCATAAACGTGTTTCGAAAATACGCGCGCGTGTAGCGCACGCTATGCGCTGGAATATCTTTATATCCATTTATGGACAAAGTTGATTCGGGCTCAAGATGTCAACATCGTTGAAAGAATACCTTGACAAGGTGGCGGAAGAAGACTTCGAGAAGGAAAAAGAAGAGATAAATCAACGTGCGAAAAAGGGACTCCCAAGATTCAAGGCTCTCATACTCGCCATCAAGAAAGCGAAGACATATGACCTCGTACTACTGGCTGAAGGTTCTGCACCAGAGGGGATTAAGAAAACCGAGAAGGATCTGAATATGCTGGAGAGGGCCAACCTCATCAGGGGTGAGCTGAAATTCACCAGCCGAGATACGTACCGAAGCTACGTGCTGACCAAGAAAGGTGACGATTTGGCAGAAAGCCTCATGAAAGAAGGCTAATTTAGCGCGCGCGTCTTGACCCATAACACACCCTATCTGTTGCTTTTTACCAATCCTAAGCGCAAACATGACACCCTTATCTTTATGTCATTATGTTCAGGACCGAACTTTCTTTTCGCTTTCGTAAGTTCCTGCATCCGATTCACTAAGCAGGCTCAGTGCGTTGATCTCGATGCATGGGTTACCTAATATTTGGCGCGCGCGCTTGAACCTAAGCCTTCGTCCGACATCCCTCTGTGGTGGGGTGGCGAATCAGAAAAATCTAGAGAACTCGCGGCCGACCACTTCGACGGATGGTTAATGAACAGCTCTACGAGTGAGGAAGTAACTAGGAAGATTGACGATATGGAAGAAAGACTATTCAAACGTGGACGGAAGGGCATGAAATATGCTGTTCCTGGGATTCTTTTAATAGAGAAAACGGACGAGATAGCAGTTGAAAAACTACGAAAATTTCTACCAGACAACAAGCCTGCCATCGAACGCATAGAGAGAACAGGCTATGTAGGTTCACCAGAAACCGTCGCCTCTAAAATCCTCGAGAAAGACGAAACTGGAATCTCTTACATAATCTTCCAATGTGCACCAACAACTCCAACGCTTGAAGCTTTCAAAGAAAACGTTCTGTATCTCCTTTAGCAACACTCTAGAGCGCGTCAGAATCGAGAAGCTTGAGAGAATAATGAACAGCTAATTCAACAAAACATTGACGCACTATGTCTTACATCTTTCCCATATGCTGAAAAAGAGGAGAGAGTTAGATTTTTTGTTTTTGCAGCTCTTAAGATGCCGCCAATCCTGCAGCAGATCCAGCGATTCCGCTCACTGATGTTACCTGCGACAAACTTCCATCTGGGTACACTTTGAATCCTGTGATGCCTGCGGGGCTGTTGCCATTGAGCACGTAAAGGAACTGACTATGGTGACTGAAAGCCATGTCAAGTGCCGGAACATTGATTGTCGCAGCTACAGAACTTAGCAAGGTTATGCCCCCATTCCACGAGATTGAGAATGTCGATATAGTTCCGCCATGTGCGTTGGTCGTGTAGGCAAAGCTGCCTTTATTATTTATTGTGACCCAGCAGGGCGCATTGCCAAAAGTTGGCATAGCACCGCTGATAGTTCTCAAGTCACCTTGGTCAGAAACGACGTATGAAGACAATGTATTGTTTGCTGCTTCGCTAAGAACCAGTTTGTCATCATCAGTGAAGGCAAATCCGTATGGTCCAAAAGCATTGGAGGCATGAGTTGTCGGGGCGCTGGCTACTCCATTAGTGTCGACCATGTACGTATCGATGGTGTTAGTGCCTTTTTCTGTTACGACTAACACGTTTCCGTCAGGGCTGAACCCTATCTGCTCAGGCGAAGGTGTAGATGCACCGCTTAGAGGCTGATTCGAGCCGGGTATGTAGCTTAATACGCCAGATTTGCTCAGCGTGAATCCTGCTATGTTTCCAGATCCGCCAGCATCCAGAACGTACACCCAGTTATCGTAGACAGTTAAGCTTATCGGCATAGTCCCATTGGAACCCGTCTTACTCGAGTAAGTCAATCCGTTGCTTTGCACCTTGAAAACTGAGATTTCGTTGCTTCCAGCGTCAACTACAAGCAAGAAGCGCCCATCCTCTGTAAGGACCACTGCGCCTTGGCTTGCAAGTTTCGTTCCTGTTCCCAACCCATTAGTCGAGAAAGAACTAACATATGTGATTGATCCGTCTGCTGCTCTGCTGTAGTATAGGACGTTGTTTCCTGCTGCGGCATTATCGATAGTGTAGATGGCTCCAACATTTTTAAGTCCTGCATTGGCTACACTCGCCACTGCAAATACCGCGAAGATTGCAACTGCAATGCTCAAAATTGCCAAAACCTTTCTTTCCAATTTTTCACCTCCTATTCTCTAAATACGTTTCCTTAATTGTCACCACACAAGCGCGCGCCTTTATAAGAAGAGTCGGACGAATGTTGGATGGGACTAGTACAAATGCTGGACTAGGTCGCCTGAGCGTTTTCAGGTTCACTGCGGAATCGCGTTTCCATCCATGTTTTCAGGGTTCTGTCCACGATCTTGTCTAGAAAACTTGACTTGTAGGCTACCAACAACCTCACGATTCGATCTTCGTCCCGTACGGTGTAAAATGTGTCGTAGCCGATTCTTTCTTTCGCCAGTATATTGTCGTCGATCAGGTGTTTGAGGTAAAATGAGAGAGTTGAGTGAGGAATTTTCATGCAGTCTGATAGAAACTGGTATTTGGGTTTGGTGTTTGCGAGGACTATGAGGATGATATCCCGCATTCTGGCCTGTCTAAATGAACAAAGTACCTTCTTGTCAGCCGCATCAACAGGCTTCGTGTAATATCGCTTGTGATACGCATCCGATTCGGCGAAAAGTACTTTCTTACGCAACATGTAATCCAGATGATACTCCAACGTGGCCAGAGGAATATCCGTCATCCTCTGCAGTTCCCTAAGATGAACGCTTGGATTGGCCTCTATCAGTGCGTATATCTTGCGTCTTCTTTCGTTCTCCAGAATCTCGTTCTTGAACATGTCGGACTATTCCTGCAAGATACCAATCAAAATGAATACAAGGCCTATTAGCTGAATGAGCATATGCACTTCTTCAGTCATGGCAATCGCATACGTTTCGTTGACTAGCTCAGGTAGTGAGATCAATCCATCCACAAAGAACACTCCAAAGCCTGTAGTGATCAACAGCATTTTGCGGCCTTTTGCGCGGCGATAAGCCAAAAACATGACTGCAAACAACAAGCCGGTGGCCAACACCAAGCCAACGCGTACCCCAACTTCCCAAACCCCAATATGCATAGCACATATCTCCCAGTTGGAAAAGGACAGATCAAACCTAGATAATAGTATTTCTGACACGCGCGCGGTCGAACCTTCCAATATTTGTGGTAAGAAAATAGCCGCGCGCGCTGAAAACTGGATTGCACATGCGAGAGTTCTCGCATGAAATCATTTGTGTTACAGTGCAACAGAATTCCCTTATATCCCAAAAAAGGAGCGAGAGTTTGAATGTATTCAACTTTGAAAGTCCGCTCATGCTGAATGTACATTATTTCCTTTCTTAAGGAGTCTATGCTCTTTATCACTGGAATAAGGTCCGTGTCAGAGCGCGCGCAATGTTGCCACAGACACGAGCAGACACATTCGAATTTACTGTTTAGTAAATGTCATTTTGCCGCTTTGTTTTTCAAAGTCAACCAGAATTGTATCACCTGTAGTGATGTTTCCGGATAAGATTTCTCTGGCAAGTGGCGTTTCGATTTCTGTTTGAATCTTCCGTTTCAATTCTCGGGCGCCAAATTCGGGTATGTAACTAACATCTGCGAGCCTATCTAATGCCGCGTTAGCAAATTCCAATTCTATTTCCTGTCCTCGTGCAGTGCGTTTTACCCTTTCGAGCTGAAGTTGGACAATGAGTCTAATCTGTTCTTTTGTCAAGGCGTGGAACAGTATTATGTCATCAATGCGGTTCAAGAATTCTGGCCTGAAGTGTTGGCGAAGTATGCCCATTAATTCTTCTTTGAGCTCATCATACGATTTGGCTTTTTTAGAGGTCAGATTTGCCTGAATGATATCAGAGCCTATGTTGCTAGTGGCGATTATGATAGCGTTGGTGAAGTCGACCACTCGTCCTTTGCCGTCAGTTAATCGTCCGTCGTCGAAAACTTGGAGCAAAATGTTGTTTACGTCAGGATGTGCTTTCTCGATTTCATCCAGCAATACGACGGAATATGGCCTTCTCCGGACTGTTTCCGTTAGCTGGCCGCCTTCCTCATATCCGACATAGCCAGGTGGAGCGCCGACTAGCCGGCTGACTGCGTGGCGTTCCATGTACTCAGACATGTCAATTCTGACAACAGCGTTTTCGTCCCCAAAAACCGCCCATGCCAAGGCTTTGGCGAGTTCAGTCTTGCCTACTCCCGTTGGACCAAGGAACAGGAATGTTGCGATGGGATGCTTGCCTTCAGTGAGCCCAACTCGGCTTCGCAGAATAGCATCGGACACTGCCTTTACTGCTTCTTCTTGGCCAATGATTCGCTCGTGAAGTCTCTCTTTCATCTTAAGCAGCTTCTCTTTCTCTTCTTGACTCAAGTCGGTCACTGGAATCCCAGTGATTTTGGAAACAATCTCGGCAATGTTTACACGTTTGACTTCGGAAGTAGTGACGCCTTTCTCTTTTCGCCACTTGTTCTCAGTCTCAGAACGCTGTTTCTCTAACTTCTCAATTCTCGCTTCCAACTTTTTCGCTTCTTCAAACTTCTTGCGTAAAGAAGCCGATTCAACCTCGCGTTTCAACGCGTTAATCTTCATGTCTAATTCAGCAACTTCCGGTGGACGCGATGTAATGCCAATTCGGACCCTCGCAGCTGCTTGATCAATAAGGTCAATAGCCTTGTCCGGCAGGAAACGATTAGTGACGTATCTATCAGACAATTCTGCAGCAGCAACAATAGCTTCATCCGTGATTTTCACTTTGTGATGGGCTTCATAACGGTCGCGCAGGCCCCGCAGTATCTCAATCGTTTGGGGAACAGTTGGTTCGGAAACAAAAACTGGTTGAAACCGCCGTTCAAGAGCCGCGTCTTTCTCTATGTATTTCTGGTATTCATTAAGAGTTGTTGCTCCAATCAGATGCAATTCACCTCGCGCTAAATGCGGCTTGATGACTTGGGAAACGTCCAAACCACCTTCTTCTCCGGTTCCGCCTGCCTTCATAATAGTGTGCAATTCATCTATGAACAAAATCAAGTCGTCTTTCTGGGCTAACACTTCATCCAGGACCTGCTTGATCCTTTCTTCAAATTCTCCGCGGTACTTCGAACCCGCAACTAAAGAATTAATGTTAAGCTCGATAACTCTTTTGCCGTGAAGCACCTCGGGAACTTCTTCATGCAGTATTCTCTGGGCAAGCCCTTCAACGATCGCAGTTTTGCCAACGCCAGGTTCTCCAATCAACACAGGATTGTTTTTTGTTCTTCGCGCCAAAATCTCAATTGTTGTCTCAATTTCATCAGCTCGGCCTATGACTGGATCGAGTTTCCCTTCTCTGGCGAGCTTCGTCAGGTCCCTTGAGTACTTGTCTAACTGAGGAGTCGTACTCTGCGATTCTACGCGACCTTCTTGAGCCCCTTTGCCGACGACTTTAACGATTTTTTGCCTGACGACTTCCGGCGACAATCCGTACTTGCGGAGAAGGTCCCCTGCCATGCCGTCTTCTTCTTCAATGAGTCCGATAAGCAGATGTTCCGGTCCAATGTAGCTGTGGCCAAGCTCTTGAGCGGCTTGGAAAGCCAGTTCAAACACGTTCTTGACTCTTGGCGAAATGTACAGCTGGACTGATTCGCCTTTCTCAACTTCCCTTACCCCTTTGGGCGTGTTTGCTTCGATGTAGCCTTTTATGTCGTCCGGGTTGACTTTGAACTGTTTGTAGATTTCCTTAACGACATCACTATTGGAAATTGCATAGAGCAGATGTTCCGTGTCGACCTCGTCACGTTTGAACTTCAGAGCTGTCTGAGCGGCATTTTGTAGCAACTCCTTCGTGTGTTCAGAGAGGTACTGATCAATATCCACTGCTTCTCGGTGACGAGGCAAAGGCTGTTCCTGTCCTGACGAGAGGTCTCCGAACTCGTCAATTTTCTGGAACATATCATCCATAAAAGAGCCGCCAAACATTCGGTCAAAAGGTGAAGCAGAATGTTGCTGGAGTCTTCGCAGATCTTGTTCACAGACATGCAAAACTCTTCTCCTTCCATTCTCCACCACAGTAACCTGTGTGGATGCAGGTCTTGTCTTGCAGATTTCACATAATCCAGACATTTCTTTCACATCCACTTCTGGATATTCCTAATCGTGCAAAAGCACTAGCGAGAAAGGACCTGATTAATCTTATGTCGTGCGCGGGCAATTTGGTGCGTAGCGCGCGTTAGAAGGCAGAAATAGGAGAAAGTGTTACGGTGACTAATCCCAGCGCGCGCGTCCCTTTTTCCATTGTGTCAGAAGCTTGTTCGTCTTGAAGAGTGAAACGCCCTTGTGTTCTTGTTCCCAACTGTTCCTGCGAACAGCTAACGTCTCGTTATAGACCCAACGCAAAGACTCCAACGTCTCATTTATCCTAGTTTGCTGTGCCTTAGTCGGATAAAGCCTATAACGAAATGCTTTAAGCACAACAAACAGTTACATCACATACGCTTAAAAACCTGGGGTACACGCAATTCATCCCGTGCCTAAAGGACATGGGCTTTATTGCGGCTTCTCGGTAAAAGTCTGTCAAAAGCGGCCGGTGTGAGGTATCTAACTTCGGTTAGCGCGCGCTAATCCTTTTGGGTTATCTCTTGGACAAGCAATCAGCGCGCGCGGAGGTCTTTTCAATACGCATAGTGAATATCGATCCTAAGCTATGCGACTTGTGCGGGATATGGAATCAAGGCGCAAATTGGCACTGTCCAAAATGTAATATTTGCATGTTTCTTCTGTTGTCTCAAAATCATACTGATGGACCAAAAGCATATCCAGTGAAGTTTCCTATGTGCAGAGAAGAAATGTTACGAACTCGGTCGATGGCCCCCTAGAAAAAGATCGATATCGATCGCGCGCTTTATTTCTCCTTTGTAAACGTGGTAGCACCTTTCTGAGCAGAAGCCTTGAAAATCATTGTCTGGTGTAAAGAGTTCTCCACAAGTCACACATTTACGCTGCGCCCTACCCGACATTATCTTATCACAATAATGAATGGTATCCTGCTTGGTTATATGTTTAGCCACAATGATCGATCGTAGCGCGCGCCCGCGCTGCGATACCTATATAGCGCGCGTAGCTTATGCTGACAAGCGAATTAAGGTGAATGAAAAGTGTTAGCTCAAGCAGAAATAGAATTCGGCGTTTGGCAGTTCGAGGGCTACATCGATCCAAAAATAGTTCAAGGAACAGTTGGTTCCCGTATTTTTAGGAGTCTAATAATAAATTAATCAAGGTGAAAAAATGAGTAAGAAAGAAAAAAAGGCACCGGTGAACACAATCGAAAAAGCTGAAGCCGCAGTAAAACCTACAAAACATGTCTCTGCTAAACATGTTCCTGCTCAACATGTTCCTGCTCATGTTTCGACGACCTTTGAGTTTGAACGCGGACAAGTGCTTTCAAACCTGACACTGCTTGAGGACCACGCGCAGGAATTTCCATGCCCATACTGTATGGAGAAGCATCTCAGTAAGTTAATTGGTTACTCTGAGGAAATCGCGGAAGGACGCGAAGGCGACGAAAAAACCTTCGAAAGACTCGCAGAGGACATGAGGATAGCCCGTAGCGAAATAGTAAAATTCAAAGGCAAAGAAACGCCAGAGAGCAAATTTGCGCCTTACGTGGTCGTGTTTCGCACTTGGCGGCGCAAACTTCAAGGCGTATCAGAACACAGCCACGAATCCGCACACATTTCACCGGGAAAATGAACAAGAATCACACGATTTAGAATTAGCGCGCGTTGAAGATATTGCATCTTGACTTTTTTCAGAGAGAGAACAAGGTACACGTTGTTACATAGTCATTCGCGGAGGAATGTTTAGGGATGTCGTTGTAATTCGGCAATGCGGTTTTGAACCGTTTTGGAAAGCTCTTTGCTCAAGTTCTCATCTTCAGGCCCTGCTTTAATTTCGTCAATTAGCGCGCGCGCTTTTGGCTAGTTCTTCATCGCCAACAGTGTTTTTTGAACCATTTTTGAAAATCTTGACGCTGAAAATGAAACGTGACAGACTGAATGGGTATTTTTTGGAGTTTTTCGGCGAACTCAAAAGTGCTACTTGCAGGTATCCACTGTATTTTCTGCTTTCTGTGAAAAATTGAAAACCATGTTCAAGGGGCACGATGTCGAGTAGGTTTCGGTTTTTCCCTTTTCATGTGCGCGCGCCTGTGGTGTTTAGTAGCTTGTATAGGCCCACTTTTGCAAAATCAGTTATCACGAAAAATGAAAGAGCATAACCCCAAACGAGAGCGGCTAGCCCCCAACCCATTGCAGGAAGCAAAATCCCATACACCGTGATTATTGTAGCAACCAGTTGAGTAGCAATGATGGCGAAAAAGAGAGGTTTTGCTGGTTTCACCGACCAAAAATGACCTTTAGTCCTCGCGACAAACACAGTCAAGTGTCCTGCAACTGAAAGTTTGAGGTATATGAGAGATTGGAGCACAAGTGTGTTTAACTTCAGCACAACTAATCCGATGTAAAGCATGCCGAAGGACGAGAATATCCCGATTACCCCAAGAAACGTAGCTATTCCCAACAAAGTCCTCATGTCCCATTTCTCAGGTTTATCCGAGTACTTCACGTTGTCATATGCTATCGTCATAATCGGCAGGTCATTTAGAAGCGCCAACAAAACAAGCATCAGAGCAGTAACAGGGTAAAACTGGAATATGATGATTGATGTAGTCATGAAGAGCAGAATCCGTATGGTTTCAGCGATGCGGTACGTGCAGTAATTCGTCATTCGCTGGAAAATCTTGCGACTCTCCTTAATCGCATCGATAATAACAGAGAGACCAGGCTTGGTCAGAACTATGGCCGCTGCGGATTTTGCAGCGTCGGTGGCGCCCTCAACAGCAATGCCAGCGTTAGCTTTCTTCAAAGCAGGCGCATCATTAACCCCATCCCCAGTCATCCCCACAACATGCCCTTTTTCTTGCAGAAGCTCAACAATGTGATACTTATGCTCAGGAAAGACTTCCGCAAAACCCTCAGCCTCTTCAACCACGCGTTGAGCCTCACTGTCAGGCCTATCCAAAAAAGCAGCAGGCAAAACAATATCGTTTCCAAGGTTGACCTGGCGCGAAATCTCTTTGGCAATAGCTATATGGTCACCGGTGACCATTTTCACGCTAACACCCATCGATTGAGCCGTCTTTATTGTTTGAGCTGAATCTTCCCTCGGCGGATCAAACAAAGCAATTAAACCCGCAAACTGCCACTTGTTCTCCTTATTAGTTCGAGCCACTCCCAGCGCCCGGTACCCTTTCTTAGCGAATTCATTAACATCCTCCGTCAATTTGTCGTTGATTGATTTCTTGTCTTCGACAAGGGCTAGAATTGCCTGAGCGGCTCCTTTAGTTACCTTAAACTGACTTCCATCTTCTCCCTGCACCGTTGCCTCCGTTCTCTTTATGACTGGATCGAAGGGCTTAAAACCGGTCACTTTAATGTGATCAATTTTAGCGGCAATATCGGGTGTGCTCTTGGTTTTCGTCAAAATTGCTTTGTCGATGGGATCTTGGTCTTCTTCTCTCGAAGCGAGCGCGCTGAACAGTATTACGTCGTTTTCTGTGAATTTGGCGTAAGGTTTGGTTCCTCCCATCGTGAGCGCGTTTTTGGTGATTGTGCCAGTTTTGTCTGAGCACAGCACATCCATACTTGCCATTTCTTCAATTGCGACCAATTTGCTTACTATTGCTTCCTTCTTGGCGAGGGCTATAGCGCCTATTGCCATGGTGACGGACAGGACCGCGGGAAGTGCTGCAGGTATTCCTGCAACAGTTAAGATCAATGCGAACTGGATGATGTCTAAGATGTTTTGGCCGCGAAAAATCGAGACTAGAACGATTATTGTTACGAGTCCTATCGCTAGGAAGATCAGGTAATCGCCTATTTTGCTGATGGCTTTTTGGAAGTGGCTTGGGGTTTTTGCTATCTCTACGAGTTTGGCGGTTTTGCCGAAAAAGGTGTTGGCGGCGGTGTTGACAACGAGCGCGTTCATTTCGCCTTGTTTGACTATGGAGCTTGCGTATCCCATGTCGGACAAGTGTTTCTCTACAGGAAGAGATTCGCCGGTTAGTGCGGATTCGTCGGTTAAGAGGTAGTCTCCGTCAATTAGTTTTACGTCGGCGGGGATGATGTCTCCTAAACGCAGTCGAACAATATCGCCTGGCACCAGTTTTTCAGCCGGAGTTTCCTGCCATTTGCCATCTCGCAGAACTCGCGCTTTTAGGGCTAGTCTTTTTTTGAGCAGTTCTATGGCGTTTCCTGCTTTGTGTTCCTGCCAGGACCCTACTATGGCGTTTACCATTAGCAGGGTTAAGATTATTGCAAAATCAGGCCATCGTTGGATAGCCGCAGACATTATTACCGCTGCCTCAATCATCCACGGAATCGGACCCCAAAAATACCGAAGAAACTTGAGTAGCGGGTTGACTTTTTTCTCCTGAATTTCATTAGGCCCGTATTGCTGAAAGCGTTTTTCAGCTTCTGAGGAAGAAAGCCCCCCCTTGCCCGACGAAAGCTTGCTTAACAGTTCATCAACATTGGCTTTCTTCGCCTCTTCCGTGGACAAGAGACTCTTGCTCATAAACGCACCTATCTCGTGCTTCTTAGCGCGTGTTTACCTAATATTTGGCTTTAACGTTCTCTATCAGTTTTGTCATTTCGTTCTTGAGTTCATCAAGTCTTTTTTGGTTCCTAGCCTCTATTGATAAGCGGAGTATAGGCGAGGTGTTTGATGCTCTGATCAGAGCCCACGAATCTGGAAAAACAATTTTGACGCCGTCGATAGTGTCTGTGTTTTCATATGTTTCCGTAGCCTTTTCTTTTATCTTGTTGATGATCTGAAACTTCGTCTCGTCTGAGCAGTTTATTTCGATTCTTTCGAAAAGCCTCGTCGGTAACTCTTTCACGACTTTTGACAGTTTCTGTCCTGTTTTTGAGACTATTTCAGCCATGTAGATGCTATTCATTATCGCGTCGTCGAACCAGAAGAACTTTGGTACGCATATGTGTCCAGATTTTTCAACACCAAAAACAGCGTTGTGTTTCTTGGTTTCCTGCACCAAAAACGTGTGGCCAACCGGTATCCGAAACACGCGTTCCCCGTATTTTTTAACCTCATCTTCTATGATGTCTGAGCATTCTATGTTGGCAACGACAGGGCCTCTTTGAGTTTTCATTATGTCCCTTATGAAAAGGATCGCGCTTTGCTCGGTCATCATAACATTACCCGTGTCGTCAACGAACATGGCTCGGTCACCATCGCCGTCGAACGCTATCCCAAGATCTGCCCTCTCTTCAAGAACCTTCTTGCTGAGAGCAGTCAGGGATTCAGGTTTCGGTTCAGGGTCCCTGTTCGAAAACTTTGGGTCAGGCCAATCGAACAAGAAAGTTGCCTTGACACCGATTTTCTTGAGAATCTTCGGGACCAGTTGGCATGCGGCCCCGTTTCCGAAGTCGACGACAACGTTAATTCTCTCAGGTTTTATTCTTTCTGCTACAAAATTAGCGTACTCTTCGTCCATTCCTGTGAGCTTTTTTGCTGACCCTGTGCCTGTTTTGAAATCTCCATGAGAGCTGATCTCCCCCAGCTTTTTGTTCTCGTCTTCAAAGAAGCCGACGCCGTCTTGGTGGAAGAATTTGACGCCGTTCCACTCCGCAGGCAAATGAGAGGCGGTTATGTACGCGGCCACGTCGTTTTTCATTTTCCAGTTTGCAAAGACGCAGAGGGTGACGGGACAGGTTCCGACTAGATTGGCGTTTGACCCGGTCTTTTTCAATCCTGAAACGAACGCCTCCTCGAGTTGGGCTCCATGCTCTCTGAAGTCTCTTCCAATCGTGAAGTTTCCGGGAGAACATGTTCCTGCTGCTTCACCGATTCTCGTCATGATTTCCTCTGTCAAGTCTTTACCGTAAATTCCTCTTATATCGTAAGCTCTGAAGATACTCATCCTCTATCACAACGGTTCTATTTGTTCAAATATGACGATTCCTACTAAAGATTCTTTTCTTATTAGTTATACTTTCAAGCACGCTTCTGAGCCACTAGCGCGCGCTAGCGCGCGCTGTTGTGTGAGCGCTAAGACTTATTAGCGAACATAGACGTTCTGAGACAAGAATTAGGAGTGGATGTTGTGAAGCTCCCAAAAGACCTTGGCAGGTTTAGCTTTGGAGCTACTTCTTCGACTGTCACCAGTTTGGGACTCATTTTTGGATTTTTGGAGGCCAGCAATCCAAAAGCAAGTATTATCGGTGCTTTGCTTCTGATTGCCGTCGCTGACAATATTGCAGATTCTTTAGGATTTCACGTGTATCGAGAGTCAGTGTCTTCAAAACCTGAGAACATCAGAATTTTCACCCTGAGCAATTTCGCTACTAGGTTTGGCATTACAGGTCTTTTCGTTCTGCTATTTGCGTTCTTGCCATTACAGATAGCTGCGTTGACTTGCATCATTTTGGGATTAACAATACTCACTTTATTGAGCTACCTAATCAGTGTTCAACGCAAAACTCATCCTTTGAGAGAAGTATTCATCCATCTTGGTGTAGCTATTCCCGTTATACTCGTGAGTCATTTTCTGGGTCAACTCATCTTCAGTTTGTTCGGCTAGAAACACATGCACTCAATTTTCTACGCGCGCGAGGTAGGCTTAACATGCGCTGTCAATAGGGAAAAAAAGGGGTTATTTGTATTTGATTTGAGGATTTTTATCCCATCCATGTCGGTTACATATTGGAAGCCTGCCTCCACGAGTTGCATTACTTCCACAACTGTGGATGCCGTTTTGCATGTCCATTCGTCGTTGTTAGCGCGCGCTAAGCACGGCGTTAATAGGGTAGATTGCATGTGTTGGGTGGGAAGTGAATCGCTGCTTCCCTATTATAGAAACAGTGGAAGGAAGTATATTTAACGGAAGGGCAATCGTCAACTAAGTCTGGTCTATCTGTTGCTGAAGCTGAAAAAAAGCTAGTAGAATTTGGGCCAAACGAGATTCCTGAAAAGAAGACGAACCCGCTACTCAAGTTCCTTCGGTATTTTTGGGGTCCGATTCCATGGATGATAGAAGCTGCCGTAGTACTGTCTGCAGTCATCGGACACTGGGATGATTTCGCAATCATACTTGCTTTACTCTTCGTAAACGCAGTCGTAGGATTCTGGCAGGAATACAAGGCGGACAATGCCATCGAATTGCTAAAGCAAAGACTTGCCTTGAAAGCAAGGGTTCTGCGAGACGGCAAATGGAGTGAAATACCCGCTCGCGAGCTTGTGCCAGAAGATGTTGTCCGAGTACGTTTGGGAGATATTGCGCCGGCCGACATCAAACTAATTGAAGGGGATTATCTGCTCGTAGACCAGTCGGCGCTGACGGGCGAATCTTTGCCCGTGGAAAAGCACGTATCTGACGTCACCTACGCGGGATCAGTGATTCGCCAAGGCGAAATGAACGGGCTCGTGACCGGAACTGGCATCAACAGTTACTTCGGAAGAACCGCCAAACTCGTTGAGGAGGCCAAAACAAGAAGCCATTTTCAGAAAGCCGTGCTAAGAATAGGCAACTACCTCATAATTCTTGCCACCTCGCTGGTCATCACCATTCTTATTGCAGCCGTAATCCGTCACCAGAGCCTCCTCAGCACTGGACAATTTGCGCTCGTCCTGCTCGTGGCGGCTATACCAGTAGCTATGCCAGCCGTTCTGACGGTTACAATGGCTGTGGGCGCCTTGGCATTGGCCAAGAAAGAGGCCATAGTCAGCAAGCTCGTCTCAATCGAGGAAATGGCCGGGATGGACGTTCTTTGTTCAGACAAGACTGGCACAATAACAAAGAATGAGTTAATGGTTACAGAACTTGAGACTTTTGCAGATTTCACTCATGAAGATGCACTTCTTTTTGGATCTTTAGCCTCCAGACAAGAAGACAATGATCCAATCGACATGGCTATCCTCTCCAAAGCTGGAGCGTCTTCGACAGTTGCTGCAACCATTGGCAGTTACAAGATAGTGGGGTTCAAGCCTTTCGATCCAGCGTCGAAGCGAACGGAAGCTACCGTGGAGGATACGGCTGGTGACCGATTCAAGGTGACAAAAGGAGCGCCGCAAGTCGTTCTGTCCCTCGTGACAAGCAGCAAGACCATTGATTCAAAGGTCAACAGTTTCGTGGAAGCATTCGCAAGAAAAGGATACCGCGCATTAGGCGTTGCAAAGACTGACAAGCACGGAGAATGGCAGTTTGTAGGTCTGTTTGCGATATATGATCCGCCACGTGAGGATTCTGCGTCGACCGTGAAGACGGCGCAGAGTATGGGTGTAAACGTGAAGATGGTGACAGGTGATCACATCGCAATCGCTAGGGAAATCGCCAGCGAGGTCGGGTTGGGAACCAATATCGTTTCAGCTGATTCCTTCCTGGAAAAGAATGACAATGAAGCTCGAAGCGTAGTGGAGGAAGCAGACGGCTTTGCACAGGTGTTTCCCGAACACAAGTATCGTATTGTTGAGCTCCTTCAAGAGGGCGGACACATCGTAGGCATGACAGGAGACGGAGTTAACGATGCGCCCGCCCTGAAAAAAGCCGATTCAGGAATTGCCGTGGCTGGTGCCACGGACGCGGCAAAATCTGCAGCGGCCATAGTCCTGACGAGACCAGGGCTCTCCGTCATTATTGACGGGATAAAAGAGAGCCGAAAGATATTCCAGCGTATGAACAATTACGCGATTTACCGAATCGCGGAAACAACACGTGTTTTAATATTCTTGACACTGTCCATTCTTGCTTTCAACTTCCAACCGATAACCGCCTTGATGCTGGTCATTCTTGCAATGCTGAATGACCTTCCAATAATGATGATAGCGTACGACAACGCGAAAATCTCCAAAGGCCCAGTTCGCTGGGACATGCACGAGGTTCTTACGATTGCCACAGTGTTAGGTCTTGCCGGCGTGGTTTCGAGTTTTCTTTTACTATGGGTAGGCATGGACGTGCTTCACCTCAGTACACTAACACTGAACACTCTGATCTTTCTGAAATTGGCTGTAGCCGGGCACATGACACTCTACCTAGCCCGCACGGGTGAACAACACTTCTGGACTCGTCCTCTTCCGTCCTATCGGTTGTTCTTGGCGACCGAACTCACTCAAGTGGGAGGTACGCTTCTAGCTGTGTACGGCGTCCTGATGCAACCCCTCGGCTGGGCCCTCGCCGGATTCGTCTGGGGATATGCCCTAATGTTCTTTCTGATTAACGATTCTGTAAAAGTGAACACAATGAAAATGCTGAATCGCCACAACCAGAGTCCAAGCGCGGGCTATTCCGCGCTAGCTGCTGAGAAAAGGATTAAAGAAGTTCTTCTTACTCTGGTTTGAGTGTTCCGCTAAGTTTGGAGGTTCTTCAGAAACGAGCAGAATCGCAAGGCGCAACAGGTACTATTATTTGCTTATCGCTGGCATCGGAGTTGCGGCGTCTGCATCAACCTGTGGAATGTATCTTCTTTACACGAGTCTTTGGAATCCGATTCTTAATCTTCTGAGGAAGGCAAGCTGGTACTACTTTCTATTTGCTATTCTCGCGCTTGCATTGTCATATGCCATAGTGAAAGTCTTTGCTGAGACCAAGACCACCGGAAGCGGCACTCATCTGGTTCTGGAGAGGTATCACCTCAACAACGGCGAAATAACCGTCCGAGACACGATTGTCAAGACGGTTGCCTCAATAATGACTCTAGGCTTCGGAGGCAGCGCAGGCCCAGAAGGCCCAAGCCTGCTCATTGGGGGAGGCATTGCCTCAAACATTTCCAGACGTCTCAAAGTTCGCATACACAACGTGAGGAGAATATTCATAGCGGGAGCAGCCGCGGGCCTAGCCGCAGTGTTCAGGACCCCGCTGACGGCTATTCTCTTTGCATTGGAGATACCGTATAGAAATGACTTAGACATGGAGACATTCATTGAGGCAATTGTGGCCTCGATCCCTTCATATCTGATTGCCATAATCATTCTCGGCAGTGAAAGAATATTCGGAAACCCCGTAGAGGCACAACTCACACTGACCGGAATATTCCTCTCTCTCGTACTGGGTTTGATATGCGGTGGGTACGCCATATTTTTCACCAAGATCTTCAACGGTGCCGAACGTTTCAGAGGGTCAATTAGGAAGAAAGTGGGAACAGTCGGCGTAATCGCCTTTGGCGCCGTTCTTTTGGGATTAATGGGCTATTTGTCAATCTACTCGATTGGGGTCGGAACGCAATTCATGGACGCAATAATCAACGGGACAAGCTTCACGATTGCTCTGATAATAGCGATAATTCTGCTCAAAACATTCGCTACTGTCCTCACACTGAATTTCGGAGGAAGCGGAGGCCTATTCTTCCCAACCATCATAATCGGCGCTGGCATCGGCTTCCTCTTTTCCAGCCTAACCGACGCGAACTTCAAAATTTTGTTTGTAGCGGTCGGCATGGCAGCCCTGCTCGCTGGGACGCACAAGATTCTTTTGACTCCAATCGCCTTCGTGGTCGAAACGCTTGGCGGAATATACGCGATACCGGCTCTTCTTGCAAGCACGGTCAGCTATCTAGTCTCAGGGAATGCATCTTTCTATTCTATCCAGCCGCGCACAAGGCTGAAAGCCGAAGAATTAGCCTTGGAAAAGTTCTATGCAAAAGCAAAGGCCTCATTTCCTGAACGTCTCAGTGCTACGCTGGCCGAGAGTTTCATGACTCAACAACCAGTTTCAGTGCATGAAGCTGCAACGGTCAAGGAGGCCTTGGAAGCATTCGAGAAAACGCGTTTCCGCGTCATGCCAGTGTTGGATGATAATCAAAGAGTCGTGGGCGCTGTGACCATGGAAGATATTGGGAACATCGATTCTAGACAAATGGAAGAGCACCTTTCAGAGAGACTCATGCACAAACCGTTGACAATAACCAAGGGCACAAGCTTGGATCAGATCGCAGACATGATGATAAGACGCGAAGAAGATCATGCGTTCGTTGTCGATGAAAACGATCACGTCATAGGTGTGATCGCGGTCATTGACGTGGTTAGAAAGATAATGGAACTCTCAACCGTTTAGCGCGTGCGCTATGTTTTTATGAATGGGCTACTGTGGCTTGGCATCTTCGCGCTTGCCATCGTATCCTCCTGCGCCTACCATTGGAGGCAACAATCGAAAAAGGCGAAGACCCTGACGAACGTTGCTAGGATATTCTTCTGGACAATAATAGTGACTTATGCTGTGATAATAATCCTATTGATACTTGCTCTGTTGGGCATGCCGCCCGGAGAGTGATGAGACAATTCCCTCTTTTAGCGCGCGCTTTAGCCTGTTAGGCGTGCATCTGAAGAAAGTTTATTAGTTCTTCGCTCGCAAGGAGTAAACTGGTCGAGAGTATGCCCAAGGCAACTGAAGTTTTGAGAATTGTCAGACCTCATTTCACGGTCAGAGTCTATGAGACTCGGCTAAGGATAGACCTTAATGGAAGCGTCAAGAATGATATCGAGGAAGCATTCGAGAACACGCCTGTTTTGAAACAGACCATAGGAAGCATACTCGGGATGTTCATTCCCTTGCATGTGCATCTGAGCGACATAGACTCGGTCCATATGGATAAGAGTGGGAAGGTGGTGCTCAAGCGCCCTCGTCATAGAGACGTCGCCATTCCCCTTGAGCCGACAGACGCCAAGAGACTTGTAGACAAGCTCAATCAACTAGTTCCAGCAGCGAAAAAGAAAGAGCTTAAGCGCATCATGGAAGAAAACAAGTTTCAGAGAAGAGAGGAAGCTGGGCACGAATCTTCCGAGGAAAATGTGTCGCTCTCAGGCGGAGATTTTTACACACATTGATCGATTGAAGAATGAGGTTGAAAACGTCCTATCTTGAAAATCGTACCATCGAAATGGCGCGCGCTACCAAAATTACTGCAAAAGAATGATGGATTTGTGCCAAGCTGACGCGCGGACTAGTTTTTCTTTCGTCTCTGAAACCTTTTCAATATTCTCCGAGCGTTATCTTCCACATACTTTTGTGTCGAAGCGTGGCCAACTATGATTCATACCACAATATTTGTCTGGCTTCCAGGGGCACCGCAGCCCCGCCAAAATAGGGAATGATGCGCGGCGTATAGTCTTTCGCTGGCCGACGGGCCGGAATACGGGCACGATAGAGATAGCTATTCGCTGCTCCAGCAGCCTCAGCTACCTCCATGACATGAATTTCGGATTCTCCGTTACCCTGTGGCTCGGCGAATAGCTGGACCTGCACTGCCTTCGGATCGAGCTTATCAAGATACGCTTCTATCGTCATAATATATTCGTCACCTTCCCTCTGCACACCCAGCCTTCCGAAGTGTAATTTCTGCCAATACATCTCCAGTAACTCTCGCCAATGGCATAATCTTGCTGACTCATTTGCCCCTCCGGCAGAGCGCTTATGATATCTCTGGGCAGCAGTGACATATAGCCTATCGACATACTCTCGCAGCATTCGGTTCGTACTGAATTGCGGGGTGAGCTCGGCCATGCTCGTCCGCATGCGTGCTATCCAACCTGTGGGGATGCCTCGGCCATCACGTTCATAGAAGCACGGAATAATCTCCTTCTCGAGGAGACGGTAGGTCTCTTCCGCTTCTTGGGCATCCCAGTTAGGGTCCTCCCCGTGCTCTTGCCCATCGCCTATAGCCCAGCCAACCTCGGCCCGGTAAGCTTCTGCCCACCACCCATCCCGCTCTGATAAGTTTAGGCCGCCGTTTACCAGAACCTTCATGCCGCTGGTACCGCAAGCCTCCCAGGGGCGGCGGGGTGTGTTTATCCAAAGATCCACGCCTTGTACCAACTGCTCAGCCAAGGCCATATCGTAGTCAGAGAGAAAGACTACCTTGTTTTGCACGTCGGAACGAAGCGAATACTCCCACCAAGCTCGCACTAAGGCTTTGCCTTCTTCATCGCGAGGATGGGCTTTACCGGCAATAACGAGTTGAACAGGCCGATTAGGGTTATTCAGTATTCTGCTTAGCCGATCGGGATCATGGAGCAATAGATTTGGTCGTTTGTATGCGGTGAAGCGTCGCGCAAAACCCATTGTGAGGACGCCAGGGTCCAGTAGTTGGTTGGACTGCTTTATGAGTTGCACCGAGGCACCTGCTCTCGCTAGCTGACGGCCAAGACGTGCACGTACGTAATGGATAAGTTGCTCTGCTTCTTCCGTGCGTAGTTGCCACAGCGACTCGTCAGTTATCTTCTTCAAATCGTCTTTAATCGTATCCATGGTGTTTAGCCAACGCTCTTTTCCGCAGGCATTGGTCCAGGTCGTATCGGCCGTTGCAGAGTCCCATGACGGCACGTGAACACCGTTGGTAACGTGGGTGATTGGTACCTCGCCGGTGGGCCAGCGGGGGAATAATGGTTGGAAAATGTGCCGGCTTACCTCGCCATGAAGACTGCTGACACCGTTGACCACTCCTGAACCCCGCATAGCCAGAAAGGCCATGTTGAGTGGTTCCTGTGAGTTGGCAGGATCCTGGCGGCCTAAAGCCAGGAGACCGCTCAACCCAATACCCAGTTGATCCGCATAGTTTGCCAGATAACGGCTGACCAGTTCTGGTGAGAATCGATCGAAACCCGCCTCAACAGGTGTATGCGTGGTAAAGATGTTGCCCGCACGAGTTGCGGCCAAAGCCACATTGAAAGGCTGATGTTCACTCAACATAAAGCTGCGTGCCCGCTCGACCACAGCTAGTGCCGCATGTCCCTCATTCAGGTGACATACTTCAGGTTGAATACCAAGGGCATCGAGCAGTCGCCAGCCTCCGATCCCCAACACAATCTCTTGCTGCAGGCGCAGTTCAGATCCTCCGCCGTAGAGCTCGCTGGTGATCCCGCGGTCAGGGGGACTGTTGGTAGGATCATTACTGTCTAGGAGATAGAGCTTCACCCGTCCCACTGTGGCTTCCCAGGCACGCAACCACAAAGTGCCACCGGGAAAGTCTATCCTTATCCTGAGCCACTCTCCATTTTGGTCGCGGACTGGCATAACTGGAAGCTGGCCGGGGTCGTTGTAGGGGTAAAACTCGGTCTGGTCGCCACGGGCATCTAGTGTTTGACGGAAATAGCCCTGCTGGTAGAGAAGACCCACTCCAACCACTGGAACGCCTAGGTCACTGGCCGTCTTGAGATAGTCACCAGCCAGAATCCCGAGACCGCCCGAGTAAATCGGCAGAGCTTCACCAAGTCCATACTCCATGCAGAAATAGGCTACTTTTAGTGTCGATTGAGAATGGGTCCGTTGAAACCAGGCCTTTTCTTCTATCGCCTCGCGATGTTCTTTCACAAGTTCATCCATCAGTCCCCGGAAAGTGGAATCGTTCGCCAGTGCTTTGAGGCGATTCGTTTTAACTGTTTGAAGCGTGAGCCATGGGTTAGAGGTCATACTCCATAATTCGGGATCAATATATTTCCATAGCTTGTCAGCGGCGTGATTCCATGACCAGCGAAGATCGAGGGCTAACTCGGCGAGTCCTTCTAGCCCTTCCGGCAGGGTAGGTAATAGATAATTGCTGGATACAGTCATGATAGTCTCCTCACTGTTTATCCTTACCCGAGGCTTTTTGCACATTCGTAGGCCTTAAAGTATTTTCATTCTCATGGCCAGCGGCGAAGTCGCTGATATTGTTAATAGTTGTTTCAGCGATACTGGTCAAAGCCTCCTTGGTAAAGAAGGCCTGGTGCCCTGTAACCAGTACATTAGGAAAAGTCAGAAGCCGCGTAATCATATCATCAGGAATTATTTCGTCAGAAAGATCTTGAAAGAAAATGTGTGACTCCTCCTCGTAAACATCAAGACCTACACTTCCCAAATGACCTTTTTCCAGCGCGCTGATAAGAGCACGAGTATCCACCAGCGCTCCGCGACTGGTATTAATGAGCATAGCTCCCGGCTTCATGTACGAGAGGTTCTCATCATTTATCAAATGGCTGGTCTCAGGTGTTAATGGAAGATGTAAGCTGACAATATCGGCCTCACTTAATAACTCCTTGAGCGGGACATAGCGGACCCCCAGTTTGGTGCATTCCGGGTTTTCAGTCACATCGTAGGCTAGGAGAAGGCAACCAAAACCTTGCAAAATGCGGGCAAGCACGCTACCTATTTTTCCGGTGCCAACAATGCCCACTGTTTTGCCATGCAGTTCAAAACCAATTAACCCATGGAGCAAGAAATTACCTTCTCGAACTCGGGTATATGCCCGGTGGATTTTGCGGTCTAAGTCAAGCATCATGCCGACGGCGAATTCGGCTACAGCATAAGGCGAGTACCGAGATACCCGCATGACAGTCATGCCTAGTTCTCCGGCTGCCTGCAAGTCCACGTTATTAAAACCAGTTGCCCGCAAGGCTACGAGCCGTGTGCCAACATCATATAACTGCTGTAGTACTTTTTGGCTTAGAACATCGTCAACAAAACAACAAACCGAAAGGAATCCACGCGCTAAGACGGTTGTGCTTTCTTCAAGCCGAGCTTCAATAAAACTTAGTTCGTGTTTGTTTTGATTAGCAGCCTCAAGGAATTCCTTATCATAAGGACGCGCGCTATAAACAAGCACTTTCATAATTGCTTCCTCATCTGTATTATCATCTACAGTACAGCGCGTGCTCAGTTAAGATTTTTGCCTGTTCTCATCTCGCTGTTTACGGCCAAGTGCGCACGCTAATTTTGAATTCCGAACGCAGGAGATACTCTCGATTGGCTAGCATGTCCGAAGCGTCAAAAGGATAAGAGTAACAAAACCACATCACTCTTGATAAAGTGGGATCATGTCTAAGATAATGAAGATCAGGTCAAGGGAAATTCTTGATTCTAGAGGCAATCCAACCGTTGAAGCAGACGTATTCACAAAAGGAGGGTTGTCACGGGCTTCTGTTCCTTCCGGTGCAAGCACAGGCAAGTACGAAGCTCTTGAGCTGAGGGATGGCGGGAGGCGTTACCTAGGGAAGGGAGTTCTGAAAGCTGTCAGCAATGTTAACAGTGTCATAGCAAAGAAGATCGTCGGACAGGATTGTACAAAACAGAAAGAGGCGGACGAGTTGATGATTGAGTTGGATGGGACTCCTAACAAATCCAACTTGGGGGCTAATGCTATCCTCGCGGTTAGTATGGCAGTTTGCAAAGCGGGAGCATTGGAGTCGAACCTGTCTCTTTATGAATATGTTGCTGAGCTCGTTGATTCAAGAGGCGTGACTTTGCCTATTCCTCAGATGAACGTGATTAACGGTGGAATGCACGCTGGTATAAAAAATGATTTCCAGGAGCACATGATAATCCCTTTTGGAGCTAGAACTTTCTCTGATGCTCTAAGAATGTGCTCGGAAACTTACCACACTTTAGAGAAAAACCTGAAAGAAAAGTTTGGAAACTCCGCGATACAAGTTGGGGATGAAGGGGGCTTTGTTCCTCCCTTGAAAAGCGTCGATGAAAGGCTCAAGTTCATGTCAGAAGCGATAGAAGAACTTGGCTACACGAAAGAATTCGCGCTAGCAATAGACGCTGCAGCATCTGAATTCTATGGTGAGGGGTGTTATAACATCATGGGAAAAGAATACTCTTCTGCAGAATTAACGGAGTTCTATTCTGAACTTTGTGAAAGATTCAGGGTGGTCTCGGTCGAAGATGGCTTGAGCGAAGACGATTGGGATGGCTGGATTAAGTTGAAGTCTGAGCTGGGGAAAAAAATTCAGATTGTTGGAGACGATCTTCTGGTTACGAATGTTGAGAGAATTAGAAAAGCAATCAAATTAGATGCTTGCAACGCTTTGCTGCTGAAACTCAATCAGATCGGAACTGTTACCGAAGCTCTAGATGCTTTTAAATCAGCGAGAAAAGCCGGGTGGAACGTTATCGTTTCTCACAGATCAGGAAGCACTGAAGAAACTTTCTTTGCGGATTTGGTTGTTGGTTTAGATGCTGGGCAGTTCAAGTATGGCGCTCCTGCAAGGAGTGAGAGGACTTGTAACTATAACCAACTGCTCAGGATTGAGGAAGAATTAGGAGGAAAGGCGAAGTATTCAAAGATTTTCGGCGCGCGCGTTAAACCAGATTTTGGAGATGACATTTGAGTGAAAGACATAGAATTTTCTTTTGGAGACGCAATGATCCCTCAACAAAGGATCCTCGAGACGGCAGAAAGGTTAAGACCCGAGATTAGAAACATAGCGAATGCTATTTCTGAAGGCTACGAAGGTGATCTGGCTTCGCTATACCTGCCTGATAACAGACTCATGTTAGGCAAAGTTAGACAGGTCATTGGCGAGAATCTGCAACTGAAGCCGGTTCACCTTATTGTCGTGGGCATTGGCGGCAGCAATCTAGGGACGATAGCTGTTCAGGAAGCTGTTCTTGGAAAGCTGTACAATCAATTGACGGCGTCTATGAAGGTGTTATACGCGGACACGGTTGACTCAGATGGCATTAACAGCATAATCACGTTGGTCAAGCCTGTTTTGGAAAGAGGAGGCAACATCGTACTGAATGTGATAAGCAAGTCGGGAACTACAACTGAAACGATAGCTAACGCCGAGGTGCTCATAGATTTATTACGAAGGCACAAGAAAAATTACAAAAAGTGTATTACTGTTACTTCAGATAAAGACTCAGAACTGTGGAACATTGCCGTCAGAGAAGGATTCAATGTTCAGGAAATACCGAAGAAAGTCGGTGGAAGGTATTCTGTGTTTTCGCCTGTAGGTCTGTTTCCTCTCGGATTACTAGGAATAAATATTGAACAGCTATTGGATGGAGCAAGATCAATGAGGGATATCTGTGTTAATGTGAATGTTGAAAAGAATCCCGCAGCGACAAGTGCAGCTGCGCAATATTTGCATTACAAGAGCGGAAAGAACGTACATGACTTGTTTTTATTCGCGAATGATTTGGAGTCTTTAGGCAAGTGGTATAGGCAATTAATGGCTGAAAGCCTGGGCAAAGAGTTTGACAAGAAGGGAAAAAGAGTGAACATTGGTATGACCCCAACTGTCTCAATAGGTTCGACGGATTTGCATTCAACGGGGCAACTTTATCTTGGAGGCCCATACGATAAATTTACAACGTTCGTGAGGGTCAAAAACAGTCGTTCATGTTTAAAAGTGCCAAGTGTTGAGGGTTACTCTCAGCTGGTTTCTGAGATTGATGGTAAGAGTCTGTTGGATATAATGGATGCAACACTGGAAGGAACAAAGGCGGCTTTTAGAAGTGGCAAGAGACCATTCATCGAGATAACTCTGCCGGACAAATCCGAGTACTCTGTAGGCCAGTTCTTGCAGTTCAAGATGATAGAGACCATCTACTTAGGGCAGTTATTAGATGTAAATCCTTTCGATCAGCCAAACGTTGAAAGCTACAAAAGGGAAACCCGAAAAATACTGGCAAAACAAAATTGATGTCAGTAAACTCAAAGTTGGGTACTTAGCGTTTTAGGAATTGAATCGGGTGAAATTTCACGATGGAAAGTAACGAAAAATTATTTCGCTAACACGCTTGCCAGATTCAGTAGACCCAAATCCAAAAGCTTTTCTGTTTTGCAGGATTCCTCGAGCCCTATGCTCGTTATTTTAGCGCGCGCGCTCAATTCCCCGCGTTGAGAAGTGATTTGTAAATATCTAGGGTTTGTTCTGCGACCTTTTTCCAAGTAAAATATTTTAACACTCGTTTGCGACCGTTTTCGCCCCACATTTTTGCTCTCTGTGGGTCCTTAAGCACTTCTTTTATTCCCCAGGCTATGTCCACCGGATCTTCACCATTAACGTGAATTCCGTTTTGATCAGGGCCTGAAGGGATAACTTGCTCGCGAAAGCCGACTACTCCGTGGGCACCAACAACGATTGGCTTCGCCATCGACATAGCCTCCAGGCTAACTATGCCGAAAGGTTCGTAGACTGATGGAAAGATGCCGACGTCGGCAGCGGCATAATGCAGGATTCTTTCGTCTTCAGGCACAAACTCAAAACGACAAACAACGTTCTCCTTAATTCCAAGCCGGGCTGCCATCTCGATTATGTCTTTCTGCTCTTCGCCCTTGCCCAAGATGACAAGTTCCGTTTTCGGATAGTCCTTTAGAACCATCGGCATAGCTTGCACTAGGTTCCTGACACTCTTGACCCATGTGAGCCTGCCAACAAACAAGAGTAAATTCCAGTCCTTGGGAACACCATATTTTTCTCTTATTCCATCAACTGCGTCTTGTTTGCAATTCTTTGGATTATACCGTTCTGGGTCTACTCCATTCCAGACGACGCTGATTTTTGATTCGGTCCATCCGTGGCGGACAAGATCATCTCTCATTGCATTGCTTACTGTGATTATTCGGTCTGCCAGTTGTGCTGTGGTCTGCTCAATATGGGAAACCACTTCAGAGCCTCCTCCTCCGCTTCTGCCCCACTCGGTGCTGTGAACATGAAAAACTACGGGGATTTTTGTTTCGTTCTTGGTTATGATGCCTGCGATGCTGCTTAGCCAGTCATGAACGCATACAATGTCGAACTTTTGTCCTTCTTTCTTGATCAGCTCGTTGATGAATTTCGTAGCACTTAAGATATTGTAAATGAAGATGTCGCTAAAGAACCGGATGTTTGTTCCCCACTTTAGCAGATCATTGGCAACGAACATTGGGAATATGTTGCTTGCATCAGCGATGAGTGGACGATGAACTTCCACTCCTTCCAAAGTCTCTGCTGTTCGGAGATTTCCCGGGTTAAGAGTGAAAACAGAGACGTCATGGCCTAACTCAACATACTCGCGAGTTATGTATTCTGCATACGTGCCTAAACCACCCACGAGTTGGGGTGGATACTCCAATACGAAGAAGCCGATCCTCAACTAACTTCATCTCTCAATTTTGTCATACTTGGCACGAGGACAGATTTTACTCTTTGCATCAGCAGTGCATCGCGCGCATTGAGGCCCTTGCTTGGACTTGATAATACTTCTTCAGTGGGTTTCGAGGGTCCGCGCGCGGCATCAGGAAGACGTTAGTTTTCTCAACTCTTCAATTTTATGTATCTCTATCGAGTTGCTGGCGTGTTCCATAGTGGTTCTCACGCCCTCGGTGAACAAGACAGTTTCTTCATTATCAACCAGATGCATTTCATGAAGTTGGTTTGCAACTGTCAATATTCTGTCTTTTTCTTTGTGGTAGTTTATCAGAACTGGGTATACGCCGAATGTAAGTTCGAGTTGTTTTTTAACTTTGATTTCATGGGTGATGGCAATTATCGGCTGAGCAATCTTGAAGCGGGCTATCATTCGGGCGGTGTAGCCTGACCGCGTCAAAGGGATAACTTTGTGAATGGGCATACTTAGACATATTCTCTGGACTGCCTTGCTCACTGTGTCGGAAATGTTGATGAACGGAGTATCTTCAACGTTGCTCTTGACGGCTTTCTCTGTTTCATTCGCTATACGGGTCATCATTTCAACGGCCTCCACAGGATACTGACCGACAGCTGTTTCGCCAGAGAGCATTACAGCGTCAGACCCGTCTAGTATGGCGTTTGCCACGTCGCTGACTTCAGCCCTGGTTGGATTGGGTTGATTAATCATCGATTCAAGCATCTCTGTTGCAGTTACAACCAGTTTGCCCTTCTGATTGCTTAGTCTGATGATGGATTTCTGAACTAGAGGCACTTTTTCAGGTTCGATTTCTACGCCCAAGTCGCCTCTTGCAACCATTAATCCACTGGCGGCGTCTAAAATTTCTTCGACGTTTTGCACACCCTCAGAGTTCTCAATCTTGGCGATTATTCCGCCTTCAAAACTATTGGTCTGAGACAAGTTTTTCACGTCTTCTGCATTTCTTGTGAATGAGAGCGCAACGTATTCGACGTCATGTTTTTTTGCAAATTTTATGATCTCTAAGTCCTTCTCGGGGAAGGTTGGGACTGAAAGATGCTTGTTGGGAATGTTAACTCCTTTTCCATCTTCTATGACGCCGCTGGTCAAGGTTAGAAGCCGAAGTTTTCGATCTTTCTTTTCAACTACGCGTGTTCTAATTTTTCCATTGTCAATATATACTTCGTCATCAACCTCCATTTTATCATAGAAATCGTGATTGAAACGGACTTCTTCGTTGTCGAAGCCTATTTCTAATATGTCTCCTTTGCTGAAGATCTTCCGTTGAGATGTGTTGATTCTGATTTCTGGTCCTTTGATGTCGATTATTATGGGGATCTCTGCAATTTCCCGCACTGTTTCTATAACCGACTGGTATTGAGCGAGATTTCCATAAGCTGTGTTTATCCTTACGCCGTTCATTCCTGCTTGGAACATTTTTCCAATCGTTTGCTTTGAAAAGCTAGCGGGACCCACAGTGCATATGATTTTTGTTTTCTTCAACAAAACGTCTCCTCGGGCATTCCAAAATATGACATACACCAAGTTAAGGTTAGCGCGCGCGCTAACAGGTTCATTCCTTTAGTTGCGTTTCTCTGCCTCTCTTTCCAAGATTTCAAGTGAGAACAACCACGCTCTTATCTCAAGCTCGTCTAGTCTATCCCTAGAATATGCTCTAGCACGCGCTAACGCACTACTACACGAGCGTACAAACCTTTTTATTGGATCAAGTTGATTCGGAGCTTAGAGCGCTCGCGTTGACAATGTGACTTACACGTTAACAAACAACATAGAGAGCGCAATAACCCGCTGATTTTTAACGTGTTTCAATCCCACACCCCGCGCCACACGTTTTACAGGGAAGAGGAAGAAAAAAGGTTCAAACATTATTTGAAAGCCTATTAGGGAGGGGGGACTTCTGTTGTTTATGGGAATTCAAATGTCAAGTTTTCCAAACTATAAAGGAGAAATCGAAAGAGGTGCACGGCTATTGCCAGCGCAGCCGAACAAGCTAGCTGCGGGACCCCAAGATCAGACTTCGGCCAAGTCTTCTATGTCCTCCACCGAGAATAAGGTCCCGAATGCCTCAATGGATGACGATGTCAAGAATACTATAATAAAGAGGTTTGATGCGATAAAGAACCGCGATGAGGCTGCAGTAAGGGCACTCATTGATGAACGCTATAACAAGTTTGATGATTGGCCTCCCTTTGAAAGACAGGACGCGGCAAAAGCTATGGAAAACGAGTTTGCAGCGTTCAAGGTCATGTCCAACTACAGCTACGAGCTGAAGGATTTTGAAGCAAACGTATTCGGAGACGTAGCTGTCGCCACGTTTACCATACATTATCAGGGGCAAATAAGAAACAGACCGTTCGACATGAACTCGCGCGTCACATCCGTCCTGAAAAAAGCGGACTCAGAATGGAAAATCGTTCACGAACACCTTTCCAGATTCCCAGAGCAAAACCGACAAAGCCAACAGTACATGCCTCCTCGCAGAATGATGCAGCCCTGACCGGAACATTATCTTTCGAGCCCAAATAGTCTAGTTGGCTTTTCTCTCGACAAATGCATTCACTGCGTTGATAAGAGTCTCGCAGGCGGCCTTTCTGGCTTCGAGAGAGCCATCGACATCCTGTTTCTCGACCTCTTTCTCCATAACCGTAATCTGTTCGACGACTGGCTGTTTCCTCTTCTCATATTCAGTCCGAAGTCTCTCTTGTTCAGCGACGAAGTTCTGCTCAGCAGAGGCAACCTCTTTTAGTGCTAGGTTCAGCTTCTGGGTTGCTTCTGCCTCTTTTCGTGCCTTGGTCTTTTTCGAAACGCCTCTGAAGATGCCTGTCTTCATTCTTGCTATGCTATCCAGTTCCTGCCTGAGACCGTCAACGTTGGTTGACAAACGTTTGACTTTCACGTCATTCTTTCTTTCAGCTTCCTTCATTTTAGCAAGATGGTCTTTTTCAATTTGTTCAAGAAGAATTCTATTGGCCGAAAGGCTCTTGAATGTTTCATCAGCTGAAGCCTCTTCACTTCGTCTATTTTCAAGCTCTAGCTCAACGTTTGAAAGCGTCTGTGAACGCTCCTTCATGAACTCATCATCCACGGTGATGATGTCGTTTGACTCAAACTCCGACAGGACCATTCTAAGATCGACCAGCCATCGGCCGAAGTGCTCATTGAAAGGCGAAACGGCGAACACCTGATTTCCCAGGTTGCTCAGCCTTTTAAGAGTTCTATCCACGACCTCTTCTAAAGTTTGAACATGATCTTCTTCTAAGTTGTAGGCGCCGAGAGATTGATGCTTCCGTCTTTTTGAGCGGGCGCTAGCCTTTTCGCGTCGGCGCTTTCCACGTTCTCGGCCAGAGTCTCGTCCTGACCCGACACGCTGATGGTATCCCATGAACGAGACTTTTCACGTTTGAGGTATTTAAACAGTGACGTGATTGGACGCTTCCGCTCCTGCGATATCCTTTAAACACTTGACTACTCCTTGAGCTTTAGGCAGAGCAAAAGGAGAGAAGAGAGTGAAAGTGCTGTTCGTATGTTCTGGAAACGCTCATCGAAGCCCGCTTGCCGAAGCCTTGTTGAAAGAACTGAGACCAGAATGGAAAGTGGACTCAGCAGGACTACGAGTTGTTATTCCAGTCTCGGTGGAGGTGGAGACGTATCTTGGAAAAGAGAAAGCGGAGAAATACCTCAAGAAAGTGCCAGAAAGTCTAGACGAAAAGCGACTCAATGAGTACGACCTCATAGTTGCAATGGAACATGCACATAGAAACGCAGTCCTGATAAAATGTCCAGAATGCAAGAACAGAGTGGTCGTTTGGAACGTTGAGGATCCCTACTTCATGCAGGGGGAAGACGCCAAGAACATCTATGATCAGATCAAGACAAGAGTAACGGAACTGGCAAGAACCAAAGACTAGCGCGAACACCTCAGACAAGAGTCGCATCAGGCCATTCCGTCGCAATATCATACATGTGCGCTCAAATATTCGCGCGTGCCATAACGAAGGAGTTACGCCCCGGATCAATGGAGTCAACTTGCTGCACCTGCAGAAATGCCGGCAAGCTGGTTTCGTCGATTAGAGACTATAAAGTTGTTTGAAAATGTTTATATCGATTCAACCTGCTTCCTCTATGCCAAGATCATAATGAGCATAGCTAAACCTCTACTGGATTATGCCAAGTCGCTTAATCCTCAAAAAGGATTCGCGCAGTCCTTTTCGACTTTCAAAAGACTGATGAAATACCACAGGAAATATCCTTGGTACCTTGCAGCGATAACTATTCTCGCGCTGATAAGAGCTATTCTTTTCGCTATTGAACCACTTTATACTTACTACATCATAGTCAACGTCATTGGGCCCCCGACGAATACCAGTCTTCTGCCTGGCTATTTGCTCGTCATCGTACTGGCGGGAACAGGTTATGCCATTTCAAACTTTGTCCTGACATACGTGCACGGAATAATGTCCCAGTACATAGTGAGAGATATAAGAAGTGAATACTACCGTGCGCTGCAGCGCAAATCCTTCAGCTTCTACGACTCGGTGGGCGTTGGCGACCTCACTTCGAGAGCGACAGTTGATCTCCAATTGGTTGACTCGTTCCTGAGAACATGGCTTGGAACAATTCTGAACGCTGTTTTCTTCACAATCATCATTCTCATAATAATCTACCCCATAAGCCCAATCATGACTCTGATTTCCTTGGTCTCAATGCCCTTCATTTTCTATTTTACGACACGTCTATGGACAGAAACGATGCCTCTCTTCATGAACATGCAGCTGATTATGGGAAGATTGACTTCCTACATTCAGCAAAACATCGTCGGAATGAAGACAATCAGGATATTCCGTCAAGAAGAAGACGTTGTCGATGGATTCAAAGGCGTCGAAGACATATACGTCAACACTGCCATCAGCGCAGGCAAGATACAATCAATTTACATGCCACTCGGCCCCGCGATCCTCACCCTTGGAATAGCCCTAGTGTATGTTTACGCAGGATACACGCTGAGCACGAATCAAGCTTTGGCGGTTATCGAAGTCGGCAACATCATCTTGTTTGCGAGGTACATGATGAGACTGACCTTCCCCATAAGAGACGTAAGTCAGACCATAGGAACATGGATCGCCGCATATGCTGGACTTGAAAGAGTTCTGAAAATGACAGACGCCCCCCGAGAAGTTGAAGACGCACCGGGGGCCAGAGACGTAAAGATAGAAAAGGGAAAGCTTGAACTTGAAAACGTGACGTTCGGATACGTAAAAGACAGGCCCGTACTCACTAACGTCTCCTTCACGGTGCAGCCAGGAGAAAAAATAGCAATACTAGGCGCGACTGGATCCGGAAAAAGCTCCCTCATCTACCTCATTCCCAGGTTTTACGACATCCAATCAGGCAGCATAAAAATAGATGGCACAGACATCCGCGAATTCAAGCTTGCTTCCCTCAGACGGCAGATAGGCGTCGTCTTGCAGGATGTGTTCCTGTTTTCCGGAACCATCAGGGAGAACATTGCCTTCGGCAAGCCTGATGCCTCGAATGATGAAATAGTTCAAGCTGCCAAATCGGCCAGAATACATGATTTCGTTGCATCCCTTCCAAACGGCTACGACACTCCTGTGGGCGAGAGAGGGGTCACACTCTCTGGAGGCCAAAAGCAGAGAATAACCATTGCTAGAGCGCTCGTGAGCAATCCGAGGATTCTGATAATGGACGACTCGCTCTCTTTCGTAGATGCCAAGACGGAACAAGAGATTCAATCCGCGATCGAGGAAGCAACCAAGACGAGAACGACCCTCATAATCGCGCAAAGATTCTCGACGATAAAGACTGCTGAGAAGATTCTGGTTCTTGAAAATGGCTCAGTAGCTGAATTCGGCTCACACGAAGAGCTCATAGCCAAAGACGGTGTTTACAAGAGGGTCTACGAAACACAGTTTGTCGAAAAAGCTTCGCCAATGTTGGAAGAAGCTGGTGGTTCCTAATGTCGGGCTCTTACGGAACGTTCTCTGCAAAAGAAGAAGAAAGAAGAAAGAGAACCACATCCGACCGGGCATTAATAAGAAGGGTATACCATTACGCCCAAGCGTACAAACGAAACCTTCGAATAGGGGTCGCCGCCACGGTAATTGGCGCCTTCACAGGCCTAGCTGCACCCTATATGCACGCGATTGCCATTGATAATATAATAGAGCCGCCCACACTTTTGGTGAAACGCTTCGGGATTAGTGTGCTTGGACGGCCCTATCTCGCTGGTTTCCTATGGTGGATTCCCCTTTTTGCGGCGATCATTCTAAGCAACTACGTGTTCCAGTATATTCAGACGTATCAGATGCGAATCGTCGGAGAAAAAGTGGTTGCAAAAATGAGAGATGACATGATGGATAAACTGCAGGTCATCTCCCTCAGATACTTCTCAGAGGGTGAAGCTGGGAGAATTATCTCCCGGCCGACGAACGATGCCAACACAGTCAGAATATTCCTTAGGTTGGGACTCACGAGCATTCTCATCGACATCTCCTCAATACTCGGCGCTTTTTCCATTATGTTCTATCTCGACCTTCGATTGTCACTTCTCGCCATGGCAGTTCTGCCTGTAGCCATACTACTGGTCTGGGTTCTTGGTAAATACTCAAGGGCCGCATACAGAAGAGCACTGATCACAACTTCAGGACTAACAGCGAGGATGCAAGAAGACCTTGCAGGCATGAAAGTCACTCAGGCTTACGCGCAGGAGAAAGAGACAGAGAAGAAGTTCCAGAAAACCCAAGACGCAAACGTCAAAGCAACGATCAGAGCCATTCTGATAGGTTCGTCGTATACGCCGTTCGTGATAGGATTAAGGCTGATTGGAACGGCGATAATCCTGTACTACGGAGTGGCCGCCCTGTTGGCAGGAACAATCCAGTTAGGAATTCTAGTAGCTTTCACCGAGTACCAATTTTCATATTTCATGCCACTCGTCGACCTTGTTACCATGTACGACCAGTATCAATCATGCATGTCTGCAATTGAAAGAATGTTCGATGTGATAGACACGAAAGTGGAGGTCGTGGACGTGCAGCCTGAAAGGAGCATCGCTTTGCCATGATAGATGAAGTCAAATTCGAAAACGTCTTCTTCGGATATGAACCAGGCGTTCCAGTTCTAAAGAATATCAACTTCACCCTGGAGCGCAACATGAAACTCGCGATTGTCGGTCAGACAGGCGCCGGAAAAAGCACGATAATCAACTTGCTGGCCAGGTTCTACGACCCAAGCGAAGGCAGAATACTCATCAATGGGAACGACATAAGAGACATACCACTCGCCTCTTTGAGAAGCCACATAAGCATAGTTCTACAAGACTCGTTTCTCTTCACGGTTTCCATAAAAGAAAACATAAGGTTCGGAAAACCAGAGGCCTCAGACCAGGAAGTCATAGACGCAGCCAAATCCATCGGCGCCCACGATTTCATAATGAAGCTTCCAAACGACTACGACTACATGATACAGGAAGGATCCTCAAACATATCCATAGGCCAACGGCAGCTCATAAGCTTCGCCAGAACGCTGCTCGCGAACCCGGAAATCCTAGTGCTGGACGAGGCGACATCCTCCGTTGATGCCTACACCGAACTGGTGATACAGAAGGCTCTGACGAAACTGATGCGCAACAGGATGACGATAATAATAGCCCACAGACTTTCCACAATCAGGCTCTGCGACGAAATCTTGACTATCGACCACGGCGAGATAGTGGAAAGGGGCAGCCATGAACAGCTAATGCGTGAAAAAGGACTCTACAGCTCATTCTACAGACTGCAATTCAGGGAAGAAACAGGAGCAGATTCCCAGCAATACTCCAACTCGTCAACAAAGAGACAACCACAACTCTAGTGCCTACCGCGTGTCTGAGCGGAACTTACCAGGCAAACCAGCCCGCCCAATTGCATCAACCTTTTGCCAGCGGCGGTATCAGCGTCAACTATTACGGTCTTGACTTCCTTATTGTTTGAAATCTGCAACAGTCTGTTGATCCTATTTCTTTCGCAGCTATCCTGCAGATACTTATCCGTAAGCATCAAGTATTCAGGCCTAGATTTTTCATTCATCCATGGCCTACAGATAGCGTCCTCCACTTCTTCAAGAGAATACAATATCCTTGCCCCCGCTTCATCGTTGAGCCACTTCTCCAAAGTGTCCACAACACGCTCAGCATCCGATGCAGTCGTTTCGCTGATCAACTCACGAAAAGCCTTCGTCTTCACCAACTCAGCCACTTCGTGAGGCTTAATTGCAGAGCCGACTAGCACGCCAAAGGTTGCAGAGTTCGGTCCCTTCGATTGGGCCAGCCAAGCATCATGTTTGCGTAAGTGATCTAAAAAAACACTAGCAAAGTTTGTCTTCAAAGGAGCAGCAACCACGACGCTCTTGACTCCCTCCCTGAGCACAGATCTCAAGACATCCACGATTGCTTCATGAAAACTGTACAAGGCTTTTCCATCCGATCTCACTCCGCCAAGTCTCAGAGTATCGAGAGGTTTGACGACGTTACTGAAGACTCGCCACAAAACCGCCTGATCTTCCTCCAAACCTATCAGAACTGCGACGGGATATCCTCTTCTGTACCCACGTTTTCTCTTCAACTACAAAGACCTCAAACTTTCAGAGTTCAAGACACATGCTGCAGAACTAAATGTGCAGATATAAAAACATCTTGTTGCCACATTAGTTCAGGGGTTTAAGAGTCGGTACTGATGATTCTCACATTCAATCATTTCATTTTCAAACAGTTTCCGCAATGACTTGAAAACCTTCTTTTCTGTCTCTCCGCAGTTCGCGGCAATTTCTTTGAGCGTCAGACCCTTGCCAGCGTTTTTCATCGCCGAAACCACAGCTTCGTCAACCTTGTTCAGTTTTGCCACGGCAATCATCTCAAGACCGTCTATCATCTTCAGAGTATATCCCATATCTTTTTTCTTATAAATTTTTATCTCAATACCTGCGTTACAAGTGTCTAGTTTGAAATGAAGAAGCAAGGTTTCGAACTGAGGTGCTAACGACAGATGCCCTACTACGTTTACATCATCCAATGCGAAGGAAACAGCCTCTACACAGGCTACACAAAAAACCTGAACTCACGCATCAGGCTACACAAGAAAGGAAAAGCCGCTCGGTACACGAAAATGCATCCGCCCAAAAAACTCGTTCACGTCGAAGAATTCAATTTCAGAGCAGAAGCAATGAGAAGAGAAAAAAGAATCAAGAAGCTAACCCACCTACAAAAACTCAAACTGGCACACTCTAAGACGAGGCGCCACACCAAGAAGCCTTCCACAGTCAACCTCTGACTGTCAGAAAGAAAAAGGCAGAGGAGGCCACGAAGCCCGAACCCCAGTTGCCTTGTCCCGAAATTGATGTAAAATCGTGATAATCTCTGTTTTTGGTTTTTGGAAAAATTTAAGTCGCGCATCCATTGGTGCTCTCGCATGCCTTGAAGCCCGAATTGGGTTAACTGCTTCCTAAGGGCCTATGAAAAAATGTTGCTGGAGCAGCGCTTGCTGGAAACCAGCGATGGCAATCCCTTGACGCACCAGGCATTTGCCCATCATAAAAGCCCAAATTCGGCAAAAAAAGGCAAAGAAGAATCGCACCATCCTTAACCATTTTACTTGACAAACCAGTGCGTTTCTATCTTTCTCGAAGCCAGAGGCTTAGGAAATAGTCTTATATCCAAGAGTAACACGAGATTTTCATAGTGAACTGACGAGGAGGTGAAGGTAGATGGCAAAGAAGGGCACGAAGTACAAATGCGAGGAATGCGGGCTCGTAATGGTCATTGATGAGCCGTGTGGATGCGAGCCAGCATGTATTCCAGTGTGCTGTGAAACTCCCATGAAAGAAGTGAAGGCAAAACCAAAGAAGTAGGCTGTCGAAAACCGTTCTTCCTCTCATTCTTATTTTTCGAGAAAAAGGCCTCAACGCAATTGGCGCATTTTTCAATTGCTTTAGTCTTATAACGGTTGGATAGACGCGCCTTTGCACCAACACATCTCTTCAGATGAATTATTGAAGAAGAATAGAGGGATTTCCCGAAATCCTAATGCCTCCTGCAAATGGGCTCCTCAAAGTTATGGGATCACACTGAACAGCGACCGCGAACGCCAAACTGCAGTTAATTTAAGCTAAACTCAACCACTGAAAAAACGGGTTATGTCGAGTTTCGACATACTCTGCCTCTGAAACATGCCTTTTGTGTTCAGCTTGCCCAAATACTCATCAAGGAGAAAAGGAGTAGAGGCAATGCGACACTCAGAAGAAGGCATTGAGAAGTGGCGTATCAGAGCAATCTTTGGCTTCCGAAAAACAAGAATCAGTGTTTCTGATGAAGAAAAGGAGTCGCGAGAACGCAGAAGGATTCCTGAAAATTTCCTAAGGAAGCCTCTGTCAAAGATAAAACGTCCTGAAAAAGCAGGACTGCGAAGATTATCGATTCCTGAACTCCTTTCTGGGGCATTCGCTATAATGAGCCTAATCATATTCGTCTACATAAAGATGTTTCAGCTTGAGATTCAAAGCCAAGAGTCAATATCTCAGCTTGACACGTATGCCGCCATATCTCTCGTTGTTGCAATCACTTTTCTAGTAACTTTCGCATCCTCGATGATTCTCAGAAGAGCGTTCCCTGGAGAAATGTAATCCCCAAACGATAACTATCACCTCGAAGACCGAATTTTAACTTCCAAACGTACTGTCAAAACCTTTGCAACTATCATAACAGCTGCGAACTCACAACCGATAAATAGCGAAACATATCATTCATTTTGCGAGGCGAGGAGGCGGAGAATTGAAGTGGAAGTTAGGCCCACTGGTTCCTTGGTTCTTGTCGTTGCTCTCGCTCAACGTGATGGACATTCTATTTACGAATTCTTCTCGCGAAGCGAATCCTGTGACTCTCCTATCATGGGCGTGGATAGGAATCTTCCCCTCGGCCTGTATGAAGATCGGGTCAGTTTTCTTGTTCGGAATCTTGTGTGCGATAACAAAGAAAGTGGCCAACCAAACCGATTGGAATCTTGCAGCCGGGCTCATGAGAAGAATATTAATCGTTCTTGTAGCATTCTATACATTTGTCGTAGCTTGGAACATAATTCTCTGGATCTAGAATTCTTATTTTGTGCACCCTGGTTCCTTGGCATGTCACGAGTAGAGCAAGCTCGCACATGAGACAAATTGAACATTATGAGACGAGTAACAAATAATTTGCCCTTATTGGTGACAAATATTTGCCCGCTGATGCTACAGGTGTTTCCTTGCTAAATGATTGAAAACGCAGGCAAGTGTGGAGCTCAGCTTGAACGAGCAAAAAGGAATCGCTGACGAGCAAATTCAGAAAGCCATTTCTCTTAGAAGCGTAAAGATAGACACTGACACGGACCTGCGCTCAGCCTTAGCAGCAACAATGAGGAAGGTTCTCAGAGACTAATCGAAAGCGTTTGACCCCCAAGAACTTCCTACAAAATACGCCATGAAAGAGGTCGACAAAGGCAAAATGCGCCTGCTCCGATGTTAAGGAAAGGCATAAGGAGAAAAACAAATGAAAGTTGGAATTTTAAGCGGCGGCGGAGACGCTCCCGGAATCAACGCTGTCATAAGAGCAATAATGAGGAAGGGCATCCAAAACTACGGATATGAAATCCTCGGCATAAGAGACGGATGGGCCGGACTGCTAGAAGCCAAGTATATACCTCTGCCCTTGGACGCCGCCTCAGGTCTTCTTCCAAAGGGAGGTTCAATTTTGGGCACGTCCAGAACTAACCCCTTCAAAACTGAAACTGGCCCCGAAAGAATGATAAAAAACGCCGAAGAAGCTGCGATCGAGGCGGTCATCGCCATCGGCGGCGACGACACCCTAACAGTTGCTGCCAAGATGGGTAAATACGGACTCAAATGCGTGGGAGTGCCAAAGACAATCGACAACGACCTGTTCGGAACAGACTACACGTTTGGCTTCAACACGGCAGTATCAATAGCCACAGAAGCCTTAGATAGACTTCACACGACTGCAGAAACGCACCACAGGGTCATAATCCTAGAGGTCATGGGCAGATACACGGGCTGGATAGCCCTGGAAGCTGGAATAGCAGGAGGCGCAGACGTCGTGCTGATCCCTGAAAAACCCTTCGATATTAGCGAAGTCTGTGCGCTGATAAAGCGGAGACAAGAGAGGGGCAGGAACTTCAGTATTATCGTGGTTGCAGAAGGGGCCAAACCAGAAGGCGGTGTGGAAATAGTCTACAGCGAAAGTCTCGACGAGTTCGGACACATCAAACTCGGGGGAATAGGCTACTACTTGGCGAAGGAGATTGAAAAGTGCTTACCCGTCGAAACCCGCGTCGTTGTTTTAGGGCACCTTCAACGAGGCGGCAGCCCAACAGCCTATGATCGCGTGCTGGCCACAAGATTCGGAATAGCAGCCGCAGATGCGATTCACGACGGAAAATTCGGTCACATGGTCGCCATAAAAGGAAACAGAATCGTCTCAGTACCGCTTAAGGAAGTTATCGGCAAACGGAAAACAGTGGATCTAGAACTCTACGACATAGCTAGCGTCTTCTTCGGCTGAAAATCCACGCAACCCCGATATTATGATGCGAGCACAGTAGCCAGATCCAGCAAGCTAAGGTCAATAGGCTTCTCGGTTTCACATGACGTCTTAATGTCAAGAGCCTCTATTCTGCCATTTGACAGTCCCACTATGCTATTGCCGTTCTCTTGCGAAATCAGCTCCACTGCCTTGTCTGCAAACAGGCTAGCTAACAAACGGCTCCTTGCAGTGGGGCTGCCTCCCCTCTGGGCATAGCCCAAAACGCTGAGTCTAACCTCCGTTCCAGCATCTTTCTCGATTTCCGCTCCCAGTTTTCGAGTGTCTCCAACCCCTTCTGCCGCAACGATGATGCCAGACTTCTTTCCTTTAGCATGGTTCTCCTCCAGCCTTCTGACAATCTTGGCCGTTTCAAACTTGACTTCTGGAACAAGAATTATCTCTGCTCCAACGGTCAGTCCAACTATTGACGCCAGAAAGCCTCTCGTCCGACCCATGACTTCAACTATGAAAATCCTCTCATGCGAAATCGCAGTATCCCTAATCTTGTCGATTTCATCCACCGCCGTGTTCACAGCCGTGTCAAAACCAATCGTTTCGTCCGTCCCAAAAACGTCATTATCGATCGAAGCCGGAACACCCACTATCAACGTATTAGTCTGCTTGCTAAGCTCAAAAGCTCCCTTAAAAGAACCGTTACCCCCGATTACGACGAGCCCATCAACGCTGTGCAAATCCAGAGTCTTCGCAGCTTTTCCAACCCCTTCCTCCGACTCGAACTCCAAACACCTTGAAGTGTGAAGTACGGTTCCACCCAACTGTATTATACCCCCCACGGAACGCGGAGTCAGCTCACGGAATGCGTTCGTTATAAGACCTCCCCACCCTCTCTCAAACCCGTAGACTCGATAATTCTTGGAATGGGCTATACGCGTAACAGCTCGAATAGCAGCATTCATACCCGGAGCATCTCCGCCACTCGTCACGACGCCTATATTTTTCAAACAAACCCTCTCAATCTCTAGACATGTTGCCCCTTCGATTATTAGCATTTGCGTAGCTGTGGCCAAGACCCTTGCCGACGAGAAGTATTCAAACGGTCTAATCTTGCAGAACCGACAAATATTGACTGAGGCGCCTGCTCGCCCGCACGTCTGTGCCTTGACGAAGAAAATCAACAGTGCAACATTGAAGATTTGCCATGAAAGTTGAAGCAAACATTGCAACGGGTGTAAAAACAAAAAGTTGAGGCAGACACAAAGCACCATCATGCTCTCCGCGCGCCAATGATTATTAGCCATCCCAAGCCAGAAATAGTCTTTCTCACTCCCTACAATCTAGAAGAGTCGAGAGAGTAAAGTTTTATACCGTTGAGTATTGAGACATTGTTGGCGGTGGGCCTTAGGCGGGGGGGTAGGGGTCCCCTGTACCGTAAACCCTCTATATGATGGGCCGAAAGCTGAGGGTGAGGCGTTTAAGGCTGCATGGGCCTTCACTTCCGAAGCGAAGACTATCCGTCCCTTGGGGCTGGCGGTCGCTGAGCGGTTTCCGTAGGGAAGCCGTCTTCAACGTTGACCAGGTGAATCTGGCCAGGCCCGGGAGGGAGCAACCTAAGTCTGGACGTTTAGCGCTCAGGGGGGTGCGGGTACGAGTGTAGGGTTTGAGTGTCCGGTAGATTCTGGGCGTCGAACCTCTGTGGCCCACCGTCTTTCTAAACATCAATACGAGCAAGAAGAATCCGCCCAGATGGGACCAGCTAACACTGCACAAAATGGGCTTTCAGAAAATGATAAATGCCATCGGGGTCTATTCTGATGCTGGAAGTTTCCTCGTGACATTCAACGAAGTTCGTAAGGATTATCTCCTCGATCGCTGGGTCGTGATTGCCACCGAACGGGGCCGCAGACCCACGGATTTTGCCAAACAAGAAAGAAGCCAAGCCAAGACAACAGTGTGTCCAATGTGCCCAGGCAACGAACACATGACGCCCCCGGCACTTTTGGTTTACTTGAAAAGTGGCAGTAGGATCAGAAAAACTATGGACGAAGGTGATACAAGACACAAAAACTGGCTAATCCGCGTCATCCCCAACTTGTATCCTGCCTTTTCACCGCCAAAAAACAGAATCAGCTCAAAACAAATAATGAAAAATGCAAACTTGGCAATGGCCGTAGGCCATCACGAAGTATTGGTTGAATCGCCAAACCATGATGATGGCCCAGCAAATGCGCCGATACCGCAGGTAGTTCAAGTGATTAACGGATACATCGACAGACTTCGAGACTTGTCAACTAGACCCTACGTCCGGTACGTTTCCATTTTCCGCAATCACGGCTTGGAGGCTGGAGCGTCGCTCTCGCACGCCCACAGCCAGATCATTGCAATTCCATTTGTCCCGCAAACCGTGAAGAAAGAGATGGATGCTAGCAGAAAATTCTGGAAGCAAGAAGAAAAATGCGCTTTCTGCGACATTATCGAAAAAGAACGCCGGGGGCCCAGATTCGTGCTTGAAAACTCGAAGTTCACCGTGTTTGCTCCTTACGCTAGCGTCAACCCGATGGAGTTCTGGATATTTCCCAGAAAACACGAAAGCTCTCTCCTTGATATGGCCCAAGACGAAGTGAAAATCTTCGCTGAAACATTGAAAACGTGTCTCACCCGATTGAAGATGTTAGTGAATGACCCGCCCTACAACTTCGGCTTTCACATAGCTCCCGACGAAGAAACCCGCGACTCCTATCACTGGCATCTGGAAGTCTATCCTAGACTCGCAATCTGGGCTGGATTCGAAAAAAGCACAGGAGTATACATCAACACGATGACCCCTGAAACCGCAGCGGAAAGCTTGAGGAAGAACGTCTCAACCTAGCTCTTGCAAGACCTCTCTTTCGTATCTCGGCCTAACCTGCATAACATCCTCTACGAAAGCCCTGAGCGGTTCGGCCACGCTCCAGGCTTGGGATATACATCCTCCGGAAACGTGTGGTGAATCTCCGCCGAAAACTTCACTCAGCATCCCAAGTCCACGTTCAAAGACTTTTCCAGAAAATAAGGGCGTGAGGAAATATTTTAGCGCATACTGGCGTCCTGACTCCTCATACCCTTCGACCTTTAGGAATGCAGTGATGAACGGACCCAGCAGCCAAGGCCAAATGGTGCCATTGTGGTACGCTTTGTCTCTGCTTCTTCGGTCGCCCCCATAAACTCCAACGTATCTTGGGTCATCTCTTCCAAGAGTCTTTAAACCGTAGGGCGTCCACAGCTCACGTTGTACAGCACCCACGATCCTCTGGTTTCTTGCCACGTCCAGCATGTTAAAATCAAGAGCTGCTGCAAGAATCTGGTTCGGCCTCAACGAATCGTCGTTTTCCTTCTCGTTTACCACGTCATACAAGCAATCCATTCGTGCATTCCAGAATTTTTCGGCAAAGTTTTTCCTCGTTTTTTCAGCTATCTGAGCGCACGTATCTGCTTCATTTCTTTCATTGAATTTTTCAGCCAACAATTGCACTGTTCTCAAAGTGTTGTACCACAAAGCCTGAACTTCGACTGCCTTTCCCGCTCTCGGAGTCACAGGTTCGCCCTCAAAAGTCGCATCCATCCAGGTCAATTGCGGACCGTGAAAAAGCAGACAGTCTTCGTCCATGCGTATATCGAAGGCGGTTCCTCTCACGTGATTTTCAACGATTGACTTCAGAGTTTCCCACAATCGTTCCCTTACGAATTTGAAGTCATCTGTGTATTTCAGATACTGCAAAACCGCGTTCACGAACCACAGGGTAGCATCAACAGTGTTGTATACCGGTTCTTCAGTTCCATCTGGAAGAAAATTCGGCATCAACCCCCGTTTACAAAAATCATTGAAGCTTAAGAATATCTTTCTCGCGTAATCAAATCTACCAGGGACAAGCACCAACCCGGGAAGAGAAATAAATGTGTCCCTTCCCCACGCTTCAAACCAGTGGTACCCGGCAATCACAGCTCTCAGATTTGTCCCTCTGCCCTGAACCATGAATGTGTCCGTCGCCAAAACTAGCCAGTCTAACCAGCTTTTTGAATCAAGCGTTCTGTGCGTTCCATAGAAGCTCACGAGGAGATTCTCACAGCGACTCCTTTCCTCATCGTAAAGAGCCCTAGCCTCAGCCATCGTTGAAGGTTGCCGAGTCAAAACCCCTCTTGCGCTTTCCTGATCTTCACCTGCAACGGCAACGATGGCAAAATCCTTGTTCTCGCCCGCTTTCACGCTGATCTCAAAGTATCCAGGCTGATAGCAGTCGTCGAAGCAGCTTTCACCGCGATTAGCTTCCTCTCGCAGGTACATCCTTTCAACCCATTTTCCACTGGCAAGATACTGCCCATCTGTGATGTTCATTATTAGAAAAGCCGAAATGGGTTTCAGGCTTATTTCCACTCGGGCACCATCGTGTTTTTGGACGAAATCCACCGGAGATTTCAATCTGTCTGTCACGGAATGGAAGTGCCTGCCGTTTACGATTGGGAAGACCTTAATCTTGAAGTCAGAACCTTCGCTGTTGAACACGCTGTAAAGCGATGTCACAGCGTTCTTTCCATAAGGCATGAACACTGTTTTTTGAATTTCGACGTTAGGCAATGCGTAGACGTATTTTGGAAAAGGGGAAACTGAGAATTCCCGTAGAAAGCAGTATCCTCGTGGGAAGAATCCGTCTTGAAACTCGTTCGCTCCAAGCCTGTAAACATCGTTTCCAATGGTCACATCTTCGTCAAGCTTTGTGAGGAAAACTCTGCGGTCTTTCGGCGGGTGCAGTGCTGCAACGAGCAACCCGTGGTACTTTCTCGTGTTTATGCCCAGAACAGTGGAAGAGGCGTAACCTCCTAGACCGTTTGTTATCAGCCATTCCTTCTGAATTGCATCCTCGAAACGGGAGAGCGTTTCCCGACTAAGGCTAACCGAAGGCAATCTCATTCACGGCATCAACTTGGCAACATTTTTTTCACGTGGAACGCCGAAAAAGTTTGCGACGGGATTGCACTTGGTTCTGAAAAGCAGAACGTGAGGCTTCTTCAGTTTGTACTCTGTAATAGTCTCAGCGTAGCCCATGCCCTTCGCAAAGACCAAGTCGACACAATCATAGACCTCGCGGAACTCTGCGGAGACCTTGCTCATTGCCAGACCGACACAATCTGTTCCAGTGGTAATCACTCTGTCCGCGACTTTACACATGCCGGCCACTTTAGCATCCTCTAAGGTTGCATCGTTTATTATTGGGCTGCCCTTGACAGTAACAGTCACCGTTAATCCCATGTTTTTCAGCTGCTCGACGAGCAAAGTGTCAAAAACGATTTCCCCAGCATTATCCGTTAGGTAAAGAACCGTGTGCGCCTTCCTAGCCAATTCGTAAATATTGCTTGTATCGTCTATGACCAGATCTTTGGCGGCGTCCCTGAAAGCTTTTTTCAGGCTGCTGAACGTGAACCTGTGCCCTGGAATGTCAAACTCCATTATGTTGCCGACTATAGCGCTCAGACAGGCTCTCTTGAACCTTTCCTGAAGCGTGTAACCTTCTTCGACCAGTTTTCTCGCGTAAGGCAGAAGCTTCAAGGCTTTCTCGTTGCTAAGCCTCTTGCTTCTCTCGTACGGGTCGGCATTGCCGGTGACCCACCTAATCACGGCATCCCTGTTGGTTCCCAAATCTGCCGGAACAGCCGTAGGCTTGAACTCCTTTGTCAGCAATCTCAGAAGATCGCACATAGCCCTGAAACGCAAAGCAGGATTGGTTGTAGCTTCTTTGACTTCAGCTGCTCCTCTGCTGATTATGCAAGCCGCACATTCAGGTTCAACCTTCAAAGCTATCAGGCTCACAGTCACTTTCTCGTTGCTTCGGCAAATTCAAGCATAATGGCGTACGGATCCTTTGCCTTCACAACGCCGCTTGCCACAAGCACGCCCTGCGTCCCGAGCCGTAAAGCTGCCCGAACATCTTCTCCGGCACTAATACCGGCTCCACATAGGATAGCAACTTCTGTGTTGATTTCCCTCACAACCTGCACCGTGCCCGACACAACCTCGGGCTTCGCTTTTGAAACCGCTATGCCGCTACCTATGAGTTCGGGGGGTTCAATCGCAATCAAGTCTGGCTTAAGAGCCGCCGCTGCCCTGCTTGCCGCGGGGTTGTTGGCGCAGACAAGAGAAAGCAGGCCTTTTTCTCGGGTAATATTGATTATCTCATCTATGTCTGACAGTTTGAGCTGCATTTCAGAATGGTTAATCAACGTTCCCTTCGCGCCAGCCTCTTTGACGGACTCAGCAAGAACGTGGCCGGTGTAGCCGCCGGGCCTGACGGGGTCTATGTGCTGCGCAAAGACTGGAATCTCCACTGCTTGAGCGACAGAAGCCAAGTCCGCGACTTGGGGAGCGACCCCAAAGCTGACTCCTGTCTCGTTGCTGACTCTCTCCGCTTTCTTCGCAAGCTCGACTGCTCTCTTTCCCGTTGCCTCAGTGTACGTCTTGAAATTAATAATCGCGATGGGCACCCTAATTCGTTCAGCCATAAACTCTCCTCTCGCCTTCAATCACTTCAATTTCATTGGTTGTTTCAGGATAAAAATGGTTGCATGCGATCTAGGGTCTGCTTCAGTGTTTCACCATATTTTTTCCAGGCACGAAAACAGCCGCAGCGATTGCTGTCGTCCACAGACCACTCTTGTCTCCCGTCGCGGACTGCGTCACGTTCGCCGTCTTGATCATCATTCCGCTGGTTTTGAACAACTGTTCCTTCTCGTGCCAAGCGATCTCAGGATCAAACTGAATTCCCATGGTTGTCGCAAGCATGGTCGCGGCCAAATCTTCTGAGTATTCTCCTGCCTTGTCGTCAGTCTGTCCAAAAGAATGATGCTCAGAAAGGTAACCGTAGTCTTCCTTACCTGATGGAATTGCGACTCCTATCGACGCTGCTATGAGTCTGTGCGGTTCGTTCGTCGAATTCCTAGCCAAGACGACGAAGGTAATTTCTCCAGGCTTAATCAGATTAAGCCCTTGTTCTTTTGGGATGAGCTTGCAGCCGGGAGGGACGATGCTCGAAACGCTTACTATGTTGCAGTGCTGTATGCCTGCATCTCTTAATGCCAACTCGAAGGACTGAAGCTGTTCCTTGTGTTTTCCAACACCGTTCGTCAGAAAGAAATAGCGTGGTATCATTTCGCGAATAGATAACATCGATGCACTTATTAGTCTTTTGTTTATCCGAAGCGTCAACCAACAAACGAGGGAAAAGAATAACAAACCTGAGTGCCGTAATCACTCTGAGGACGAGCAAGTGCTAAGGCGTCGAAGCGTGTTCAGGGACGAGACGAAACTCGACATAAACTACGTTCCACTCAGGCTTCCCCACCGAGAGGCGGAACTGCGCCTACTCATGGAATTTTTCAACTTTGCACTGCAATCCCCCGGAAAAATGGCCCAGCGGGTCCTGATAACCGGCAACGTTGGCACCGGCAAAACAGCACTTTCGCAACGTTTCGGAGCAAACATCACGACCGAAGCGAACAAGCGCGGAATCGGTTTATGCCAAGTTTACGTCAATTGCCGCGAGCTCCGCGGAAGCCTCTTCCTCATCTTACAGCACGCGGTAACGACTTTTCATCCTAACTTTCCAAAACGCGGCTACTCCGCTGAAGAGATACTAACCTCATTCATACAGATTCTGGACGAACAGAACTCACACGTAATACTGATTTTGGACGAATTCGAAAGCCTCATTGACAGAGAAGGCTCCGAAGCCGTCTACAAGCTCACACGCCTACAAGAGGCAAGACAGAACAAACCTCAAAGGCTTTCACTCTTATGCGTCGTACGAAACCTGAAGTCAATTAGTCAGCTAGACGCGAGCACAAGAAGCACACTACAGTCCAACGTAATAAACCTCGAGAAATATTCAAAACAACAACTCGTTGACATCCTCAAAGACCGAGTCTCGTTGGCCTTCAATCCTATAGCCGTGCCCGAAGACACACTGGACCTGATAGCCGAAATCGCAGTCTCCGAAAGCGGAGGCGCCCGTTTCGGAATTGAACTGCTTTGGCGAGCCGGGAAATACGCAGACGCGGGAGACTTGAACACTGTCCCGCCGGAATGCGTCCGGAAAGCCGTCTCAAGTATAATCCCAGAAATGCGAAAAAGCGACTTGGTTAACCTTGGCCTTCATGAAAAGCTCTTTCTGCTCGGCATAGCTAGAGCGCTCAAGAAAGACGAGAAAGCGTACGTCACGTTCACCGAGGCTGAACGATCCTACGCCATCGTTTGTGAAGAGTTTGAGACCACTCCAAGAAGCCACACGCAACTGTGGAAATATCTGCGAAGCTTCTCCGCCATAGGCATAATCAGCTCTGAGCATGTGACAGAAACTTCCAGGGGCAGGTCAACGGGCATCTCGTTGCCCAGAATTCCTACCGATGATCTGGAGAAGGAACTCAAGACTCTACTGGAAAACCAGGATTGATGAAAAGCATGAATGTGGAAGACATCTTCTCTTCCCGACTCCGAATGAAAATTCTAAGAATGCTAGTTCAAGTAGGGGAGCTCAACGTTTCTCAAATCGCCAGAAGATTAAACGTAAATTTCACGACGACAAGCAAACATCTGAAAGTTCTGGAAGACGAAGGCATCCTAATCCACAAGGAGTTCGGAAGAATCCGCTTGTACAGGCTCAACGAACATTCACCAAAGGCCAAAGTTGTGCAGACTCTAGTCGAAACTTGGGAACACCCAAATAATAAATAAAATGATTCTATGCGCATCCGCGAACGTGCATTCGCTCGATCACGGAGGAACTGGACTCGAAACAGACAAGTCGCAAAAAAGAAAACAAAACCATTTTAGCGATTTTTGAAACACGTATCACGGCCAACATCGAGGTTTACGCTGACACATTACGCCACAACATTACATCTGATGTAAAGAAAAAAAAGGGAGGGGGCCACCGCGGAAGCCAAGCCTTACACCCAAAGACTGAATGACAAATCAGCTCAATGAAAACAAAACAGAAAAGAGACAGCTCTGCCTTTCAAACTGTAAAGCAGAAAAGAACAGAGGAGGCAAGACAAGTTTGACCATGATTGACATTTCAGACAAGCCAGAAACACTCCGAGAAGCCACGGCATCGGGTACAATCAAATTGAAGCCCGAAACGATACAACTAATCAAGAAAAAGAAGATCGCCAAAGGAGATCCCCTCTACACCTCCAAGATTGCCGCAATCCTAGCCGCGAAGAGAACCAGCAGCCTCATCCCGCTCTGCCATCCGATACCGATAACAAAAGTCGAAGTCATCACAACAATAATCGACGACTCCAAAGTGCAGGTCACGGCCACAGTCAGAACGAAAGCCCAGACAGGCATCGAAATGGAAGCACTGACAGCCACTGCCACGGGCCTCTTAACCATATGGGACATGGTCAAACAATACGAAAAAAACGCAGAAGGACAATATCCAACGACGGCAATCGAAAACATCCACATCGTGAAGAAAACGAAGACCGCCACATCCAACGAGGCGCACCAAGAATGAGCGAAACAGCAAAAAAACACAAAGCCGAAGCTCCAAAGAAACTTGGATTCGGCATTTTCACGTGCAGCACTTCGCGTTACTCCCAAATGCAAAGAGGCGAAAAAATCCAAGATCCCTCTGGAGACATAATCGAGTCAATGTTGACAAAGGCCCGACACACTGTGCTGTTTCGAAAAATAGTTTCTGACGACAAAACCATGATCGCCGAAGGCATCAAGGAAGCCATCGGCCGCGCGGACTTGGATGCAGTCATCTTCTGCGGCGGAACGGGCATGACACTTACAGACGTCACAATCGAAACCGTCACGCCCTTCCTGGACAAAACACTGCCAGGCTTTGGCGAAATATTCAGACGCCTAAGCTACGATGAAATAGGCTCCGCAGCCATGCTGTCCAGGGCAACTGCAGGCATAGCCAGAGGCAAAGCCGTTTTCTGCATTCCAGGCTCGCCCGGTGCAGTGCAAACCTGTCTCTCGAAACTCATCTTAACGGAAACTGGACACCTAATTAAACACGCACGCGAATAATGCGCGCGCTGAATAATACGAGCCACAGTTCTGCGCCAACCCTACGGCCTCGGTACCTCAAAAACCTCTCCAATCCGGTCGGAGTTCACTGCATGGGAGATCGTAACGTATCCTCATATTAAACAGAAGAAACTTCTCGGTAGACTTATATCGTCGTTAGCTGGTCAAGACGTTAGGCATACACGGGAATAACGATGGTTCTTAAAGACGCTTATGAACGACCACTTCTTAACATACGCATTGCAATCACGGCAAGATGCAACCTAAGATGCTCTTACTGCCACGGAGAAGGCGAAGAAAGACCCCACAACGCCCTCAAAGAAATGAGAGCCGACGAGATCTCTCACATTGCGAACGTTGCAGTCAGCTTGGGGATTTCACGAGTGAAATTAACTGGCGGAGAACCCCTTCTACGCAGCGACATCGAAGAAATCGTCACACGGATCAGCTCCACACCTGGACTCACAGACATCTCAATGACCACCAACGGAAGTCTTCTGGCCCCCTTAGCCAAGAGACTTCACGAGAGTGGCCTGAAACGGGTAAACATTAGTCTCCCAACATTGGATCCCCAGACTTATCATAACCTCACGGGTGGCAAAGTGGAAGACGTACTACGCGGTGTCAAGGCCGCCGTCGACGTTGGATTCTCGCCCGTGAAGCTCAACATGCTCATTCTGAAAGGAACAAACGAGCATGACGTGCCAGAAATGATAGAATTTGCGACTCAAACAGGAACCGTTCTGCAGTTAATCGAACTTGAACCAATAAACATGACAAAAGAGTACTATAGCGAAAAACACCAAACGTTAGGCGAATATGAAACATCATTAAGAAGAAAAGCAGTGAGAATTGAAACCAGACATTACATGCAAAATCGCCACATCTACTACCTACCCCATGTTCAGGTCGAAATCATACGGCCCATAGAAAACACTGAATTCTGCCTCCACTGCACAAGGGTTCGCATAACAAGCGACGGGCTACTCAAACCTTGTATAATGAGAAACGACAACCTGATAGATATTCTGACTCCTATCAGAAACGGAGCATCAGATGAAGAATTAGTTAAACTCTTCCAACTGGCCAACCAAGAAAGGCAACCATACCAGACGAGCCCTTACCCATTGCAGAATTAGCAAGACATCAGCATGAGCTCATCCGCGAAACCTTCAGAAATATACGCGTCAAAGCTCGATGATTTTGGCTTCACGCTTAACCGTGTCTAACAGAGCCAACGTCGACTTGCCAGTTAAGTACCCACAGACTTCCCCCGGGTTGACAACCAACGTTTTGCCTCTCCTGCGGATTTCATACACGTGAGTGTGCCCATGAACCACAACATCGAAGCTCTCCTGATTAATCAAAGCTTCCAAGAGCTCCACATCACCTCCGTGCAACAACGCAATTTTCAGCCCGTCGGCGGCTACATTTGCGAAATTGCCGCGCAGTTCAAGATTCTTGTTTTCGCCGAACCTTTTTCTTAAAAGCTCGTGATCCCCGTCATTGTTGCCGAAAACACCTATCAACTTCGCCCTCAGCTCCTTAAACCTCGGAATTGCAAAACCAGCCACATAGTCTCCCGCATGGAGCACAAGCCCAACACCCTCCTTATTCAACCTGCTCACAGCTCTATCAATCATGGGCAGATTATCATGAGTGTCTGAAATCAAACCTATTATCATCCTTCCACCCTCCACATTCTCCATCTCAAACAATAAAACCTTTGCGCGCTCACGAGTGCCTTGGAGATCAAGTCCGCAGATTTGTCACTTTGGTACAAAACCCCTCTGGAATCCGATAAATCCTGCCCCTTTTTGTTCTCGGTTTTGATATGTCCTCTTATTTTCCTGAAAAACTGAAACGACGATAAATCAGAGAAATAGAGGTTTGTTCTAGAGAATATTTCGATTCTAGGAATAGTCAAAAATGTGAAACACGGCTTAAGAAAATCTCCGCTTTCTTGTATTCTAGAAAACAATTCTAAAAGAGGAATATAGAAAATGAATCCATGGGGTTCGAACCCATCTTCAAAAAGGAGAGACAAGCTCTTCATAATCGCAGAGATTCTAGAAATCGCCAAGGAAGGTACCTTGAAAACGCAGATCATGTACCGCGCAAACCTCAGTTTCACACAGTTGAACGATTATCTCAGGTTCATGCTGAGAATCAACTTGCTAGAAAAAATCAGTGAAAATGACAAAGAGAGATACGAAACTACCGACAAAGGCATAGATTTTCTCCAACGCTACCGAGAAATAACAGAACTGCTGAAAAATGACGATGAAATCAACGGAAAGAACGGCGTCAAAATCCCGCCTCAACACCTACTCAAGAAAAGCCAAAACCTGTGCTAATCAAGAAACATTTGTTTTCTCCTTCGCGACAACCAATCCGTAGAATTTGGCCCGCGTTCATCGTTCCGCAGCTTTAGAGCCTAAAGAATAGACTTCAAAGCCATTTACCTGTTCTTTCCCTTCAAGTACTTCCTAGTCTCGTCCCTCAGTCTTGGGAATTCATCGAGCATTGCCTTAAGCACTTCCCAGCGGATTTCATCTCTTTTCGATTCAATTCCCATTTCAATTCTTCCCACAATATTAAGTCTCACTATACAATATAAAGCTTTGTAGCGCATGCGAGAACAAACCAGTATATTTGGTGCATATTTGGATCATATCGTAGACCGGGGGGAGGGCCCGTCAGCGCACACAAGAACCTTCACAGTATCAACGAAAACAATTCGAAACACTTCCATGAGGTGTCACGGATAGAACGGATCAATCAACACGCAGCCCTGATTCAACATAAGAACTACGCGTTAATTCTGAAAGAAACATTTATATCGAGTGAGATGCCATCAGTTTCGTTTTGGCGATTGATTAGCTCCGCAATTTTACGGCGGCGGCTCAAATCCAACTGCAAAGGCGCAAGTCGCCCTATAGGATGAGGATGTTGGCCTCCAATTGCGGGGACAAGTATGTAGACCTGACATGTACACGCGTTAGGTCTGAATTGGGCTTTGGCATTTAGTGGTTGATCTTCCCTCCAAATCCAGTCGAATTTGCGGTTTGTACAACGTTAAACATGAGGCTGTGATCAATGTGGAGCAAACTCCGGTTGATCCTGCCGGACCCTACTGCTATCGGGATGGGACTAAGACATGCTAGTCGTGCGCCTCCTAGCCACGCTGGAGGCGCGGCGCACAGCTCAGTAACACGTGGCCAACCTACCCTTGGGACGGAAACACCCCCGGGAAACTGGGGCTAATTTCCGATAGGTGAAGACTCCTGGAATGGATTTCCGCTCAAAGGGCGCCTAGGGCATGCTCCTAGACGTTGCCCAAGGATGGGGCCGCGACCGATCAGGTTGTTGGTGAGGTAATGGCCCACCAAGCCTTTAACCGGTACGGGCCGTGGGAGCGGTAGCCCGGAGATGGGCACTGAGACAAGGGCCCAGGCCCTACGGGGCGCAGCAGTCGCGAAAACTTCGCAATAAGCGAAAGCTTGACGGGGCCATCCCGAGTGCCATCTGCTGAGGATGGCTTTTACCCAGTATAGATAGCTGGGAGAATAAGGAGAGGGCAAGTCTGGTGTCAGCCGCCGCGGTAATACCAGCTCTCCGAGTTGTAGGGATGTTTATTGGGCCTAAAGCATCCGTAGCCGGCTGGACAAGTCCTCTGTTAAATCCAGCGACCAATCGTTGGTCTGCGGGGGATACTGTCCGGCTAGGGGGCGGGAGAGGCCGTCGGTATTCTTGGGGTAGGGGTGAAATCCTATAATCCCAGGAGGACCACCAGTGGCGAAGGCTGTCGGCTAGAACGCGCCCGACGGTGAGGGATGAAAGCTGGGGGAGCGAACCGGATTAGATACCCGGGTAGTCCCAGCTGTAAACGATGCAGGCTAGGTGTTAGGGCGGCTACGTGCCGCTCTAGTGCCGCAGGGAAGCTGTTAAGCCTGCCGCCTGGGGAGTACGGCCGCAAGGCTGAAACTTAAAGGAATTGGCGGGGGAGCACCACAAGGGGTGAAGCTTGCGGTTTAATTGGAGTCAACGCCGGAAATCTCACCGGGGGCGACAGCAGGATGAAAGCCAGATTAAAGGTCTTGCCAGACGAGCTGAGAGGAGGTGCATGGCCGTCGCCAGTTCGTGCCGTGAGGTGTCCTGTTAAGTCAGGCAACGATCGAGACCCGCATCCCCCGTTGCAACCAGCCTTGAGCTGGGCACACTGGGGACACCGCCGCCGATAAGGCGGAGGAAGGAGCGGGCCACGGCAGGTCAGTATGCCCCGAATCTCCCGGGCCACACGCGAGCTGCAATGGCAGGCACAATGGGTTCCGACCTCGAAAGGGGGAGGCAATCTCTAAAACCTGCCGTAGTTGGGATCGAGGGTTGAAACCCACCCTCGTGAACATGGAATCCCTAGTAATCGCGTGTCACTAGCACGCGGTGAATACGTCCCTGCTCCTTGCACACACCGCCCGTCGTTCCATCCGAGCGACTTCTGGGTGAGGCGTGGTCTTCCTTGGCTGCGTCGAATCTAGGTCTCGTAAGGAGGGAAAAGTCGTAACAAGGTGGCCGTAGGGGAACCTGCGGCCGGATCACCTCCTATGTAAACAGCCTTGCAAATCGACTGGAGGAGAAAGCAAGGTGAACCACAAAAAAGCCAAAGCCCAAATCGCGGTCACCTTTTTTAACAGAAGGGGTGAACCCCTCTGAAATTTGCTTATTTTTTGAATGAATTGGCAATACTGACAGTCACGGCTAATCTTGGGAGATTCGGCCTTTGTTAAAGGGAATATAGTCCCTCAATTCCTCAATCGAGGTCTTGATTGTTTTTTCATAGAGGTCCTTGGGAACCTTATCGGCTAAGATTTTCAGTACGGGTTTCAGAAGTTCTTTGCCGTGCATGTCTCCTGGCACGACTTTGACGAAAGCCTTTGTTTTGGCCTTTACGGCGCCAATTGGTCCGCCGACAAACTGAAGGGCATCATTCGCATCAACCAGCATACCGACAGCCAGTTCAAGCTTGACTCCCCGAATCCAGTTTCGCTGCCCGTGAACGACAAATGCGCCGTGTCCCACGGACTCGCCAGAGGGCCCACCCTTGCTGAGTTGCTCAGGCTTGACCCAGTAGACATCAACGCTTCCAAAACCTTCTCGCCATGCTCTGGAAAATGCGGCTGCAAATTCAGCTGCCTCGCTCAAGCATTGCTGGCTAGGCTCCTTCGTTTCTGTCTTGACGACAACGAAGGGTGCACCGACGATGTCGGCGTGAAAAACAGCGTCACCGTCGCTGGTGTGGTTCTTAATGAGAACCTCGTTGGTAACTGCGTCTTTTCCAGCAACTACTAAGCTTCCATCAGAGGAGACAAACCATCGGAACTTTTCAAACCACTTCTTCGGTTTAATCTTCCGTCTTCTAAGTTCCTCCAATGCTTCAGCGGGCTTTCCATGCTCCAATGCTTCTGCGTCTCGTATGTTTGCTTCGACGCTTGCCAGTTGTCTGCGAGAATCCTCCAGCGCGTTTCTCGCTCCTTTTATCTTCAGCTTGGTCTGTTTCGCCCGCTCATAGAACTCGCTTGCGTTTTCAAACAAGGTTTTGTGCGGATGCAATTCAAACCTCAAACCGTCAACGCTGACGGTGACAGTCAAACCCCTGTTGTCGATGGATTCGAAAAATGCGCTTGGCATCAGCCCCTTATCTTTTTCGGCGCAGATCCGTGCGACGACCGCCTTCAAATCCTTACCACTCTGTCTCCCGATCAGCAGCTCATCGAATAGAGCTTGCAGTTCGCGGATGTGAGCGTAGACTGTGTCGCCGGTTCGTCTGTCCAGCTCGGCCTTTGCCTCACCCTCAGTCAAGAGTTTTTCCTGTTCAGCAATCATGCGTTTGAGCCTCGCAGTTTCGCTCTTCAACGTGTCAACCTCTATTCCTGCCGTGGCCTCCTCGACAGCTTGGACTTGAGTGTAAAACTCGTCCAGAGCTTCATTGAAACTTTTATAACTTCGAAGTTGAACGCCTTCGCGTTCATATAACCTGAGCTTGAACGGAACCACATCAATCAACCCGCCGTCTTCGCCCAAAACAACACAGGGCTCCAGTGCACCGGTAGTGACCTGCGAGAGCAAACCCTTCAAGCTGCTGTAAATGGCTGCAACCTCGTCCGAGCTCAGCCCATCACAACTCATAGTCTTTTCTATGCCGGCCCTGACCAAGGTCTCTTCTGAGTATTCGCCGCCTATGCCCAGAAGACGTGCCAGCACCCTGACCACTTCAATATTGCCGGAAGCCTTAAGCCCGCCAGACAATTCTTCAAGAGTGATTCTTAGGGGGTTTTTTCCACCTGAGGGTGCAAATTGGAAAACCTCTCCGCGCAGTACGTTTCGATCTCGCATGCGCTTGTAAGCCAGAGCCTGCAGTATCTTGTTGTCCTCGCCAACGAGGATAACGTTGCCATCTCCGAAGAATTCAAGAACAATTCTCAAAACGCCTCTACTCGTCCTAAATAACAAGATGACAACTCTTTCAAACTCGTACTGCTCGACGCTCACCAATCTAGCGTTCCGAAGGTACCCTCTCAAAGCCATGCAAAATGCCGTCGGTCTGGGCGGCTTCCTCAGTGAATAAGCAGTCAAATGGAGGCGTCTGCCAGCTTTCAGGACCAACTGAAATGGCGGATGGTCAAGTTTATGCAACTTAAGCATCAGAGTCTTCGAGTCCAGCTGGTAAACATTGTTGACGTGTGAACCTGAGATGTGCTCTGTTAACTCGCGTACGGTTGCAGCCACGTCAAAGCTCGTAAACTCCTTCTTAAACAACGTTAGTCACTGAGACTCTAATAATCCTGCATCGTATAAATACACAATTTTCAGCGAATGCTGATGAGGTTCTTTTGCGTGATGATTCCGTCTGTTTTTCAGAGTGAGAGCATTGGGGAAAGGAAAGGTTTAAAGTTCACATATCTAAACTCTATAAACGACATCTAAAGAAGGACCTATAAGAAAAAGAATCCTTCAGAATCTGGGATAGAAAGGCTGACACTCAGATACAACAAAGTTTGACAAATCTCCGTTCATAATGCAATTTAAGAGATGTAGAGAAACCATGAAACCGTTAGAAACCGTATACTGGCTGAGACTGGGCTTTGGCGTTCTAGCTGCCTTCTTGGCCGTGGGCTTCTTGATAGTGGCAGGAGCAGTTAACACCAACTTGGTGCTTAACTCTTCAGTGGAAGTACCAAATGCTGGATCAACGGCACCACAATATTGGGTTGGGTCGTCTTATGGAAATGGAACGGTGTGGAGCCCGAATTTTTCCAGAACAGGGTCAAGAAGCCTGGAAATCAATGTCACTGACGCCACTGCAAATTGGACGGGGCAAGTCCAGCGGGTGAGCGGAGGAAACGTATACCATGTGGATGCGTTCTTTTACGGGCAGGTTGCCAAGGGCCAATTCTTGTTAACGATAAGCTTTTCCTCGAGTTCAGGGGAAGTTGACGACAACGTTAGCTTGCCCGGCAACTATTCAGGGTGGCAATTAGTCGGAGGCACCTTCACCGCTCCCGGCGGCACGACGAGCTGCAAAATTGTTTTCAGAGCTGTAAATGCGTCCGGAGACATGTACGGAGACGACTTTGAAGTCAGACAGACAGAGCCTGCTCAATCGTTCTTTAACAGTGCGTCGATTGCAATTTTAATCTACATCATCTCATACTACGTGCTGAAGTCCATGTTTGGCACCAAAGTGTCGAAGCCTCAGAAAATCCTCACAGCGGGGATAGGAATCTATATTCTCGCATGGTTAGTCGTGTGGGCCTTATTGTACACGCTAGTGGCAGCGGTCTGATCTTCTTCCTGTTCAAGAAAGTTCTCTATTGTTGCCTGACCTTTGTCAGCTGCCACAGTGCCAAGCTCTTCTCCTTCGGTAGTGCCGGCGTTCACACCGTTTGTTTCAGGAGTGTTGGCAACGTGTGGAATGGTGATTCTGTTGAGCACGCGCATACAGTCAGCCCACGCTGAGAAGAAACCTCTGTCGAAGTCTCCGTGAAGCCTGTTTCTTACGTGGTCCAAAAACTCGCGTCTATAACTGTGCAACGCCGCCTTATCGTCCAAGTCTATTTTTGAGAAGAAAGCGTACGAGTCTCCGTTCGCCTTGCGAGAGAGAAACATTCCGTACAAGGCTCTGAAGTATCCGCGGTTCCACTCCGTCTTCTGCATTTTTTGTTTCAACCTTTCCAGCTCCCGCTCCGCCTCGGTGAACTGCCGGTTAACCAGCAGCTGAAAGAACCTAGTAACAAGAGCTGATTGAACAGGCATATTTAATGACCACGGGACTTCTTTAACTCCTCTTCGGAAGTATCTTCTATCCCATTTTCCGTTACTTTAAATAATTCCTCTCCTTCAGGCAAATATGGACTTGAGACCAAACGTGCTATGCGAATAGGACCGTGCGAAGCTTTCCTCAGGTAGACGCGCGTGTGACTTGTGTGTCCAACGATGTGACCGCCGATGGGATGCACCGCGTCTCCGAAGAACACGTCCGGCTTAGCCATAACCTGGTTCGTCACGACCGCCACAGCGTTAAACGCCCTAGCGAGGCCGATGAGCTTGTGCATGTGTTTATTTAGTTTCTGCTGCCTAGGTGCCAGCATCTCACGACCCAGAAATTCGCTTCTGAAATGCGCGGTTAAAGAGTCGACGATTATGAGTTTCACGTTGTTAGCCTTAATAACCTCATCCGCGTTGTCGAGCAGGAACATTTGATGGTCAGACGTGTAGGCTTCAGCGTAAATGATATTCTTAACAACCTGTTGGGGATCAAGTCCCAAATGTTTTGACATGGAAACTATCCTTTCGGTCCTGAAAGTGTTCTCAGTGTCCACGTACAAAGCAGAACCACTCAGTCCGCCTCGTTCAGGTGGTAGCTGAACATTCACGCAAAGCTGGTGGCACATTTGACTTTTTCCACTGCCGTATTCGCCATAAAACTCTGTGATTGTCTGCGTCTCCAATCCGCCATCGACAAGTCTATCTACAACCTTGCTCCCAGTAGTTAACCGTAGAACACTCTGCCGCATCTTAAGTAACTCGTCCGCCCGAATGAAAGAGACGCCTATGGATGAACGGGCGGTTTCAATTATAGCAAAGGCCTTCTTCTCGCTTATACCTGCAGGTTCGAGCTCCCTAGCTGTTGCCATCGCCAAGGACTCAATCGTGTGATAGCCCATCTCCCGGAGTTTCTGCGCAGTAGCCGGGCCGACGCCGGGCAAATCCTCCAGAAACTCATACTTCTTCTTGGCTTCGGCCTCACCGCCTCGTTCCTCTTCTATTTCCTCTACCATGAATTTCTTGCCTTCTCACAGTGATAGAACAGATGAACAAGCAATATTTAAAACAAGCGAACTGGAGCAAGTGTTATTCCGTGGAGAGATCGGTTAAAGTGAACTGCTGGAAAAATGAGCTTTCAAAAAATTTTCCATGGACTTTAATAGCTGTTCGAGATAAGACATAAGTACACGGATTTTTCATAGATGCGAATTGGAGAGGGAAAAACTTTGGAAATCGCAAAAACTGTAGAAGACGTTGCGTTCAACGTTCTGAAACAAGCCGTCATCTACCTACCGGACGATGTTAAACAAGCGTTGAAGAAGGCTTATTCAGAAGAAACAAGCGAAACTGGCAAAACTCAGTTGAAAGCAATATTAGACAACATCGAACTCGCTGAAAAGTATCAAGCCCCAGTGTGCCAAGACACTGGAACAATAATCTTCTATATCAAGGCAGGCGCAAAAACAAAAGACATGGACAAAGTTGAAGCTGCGCTGATAAACGCAACGCGCAAGGCCACGAAAGAAATTCCATTGAGGCCGAACGCGGTAGATCCGTTCACAGGCAAGAACAGCGGAGACAACACCGGAAGATACATACCAGCTCTAAACTGGGAAATTGTACCGGGCGATGCTTTAGAAATGACTGTGATGACGAAGGGCGGAGGCTCCGAAAATGTTTGCCTTGGAGGAATGATAGTTCCAGGAGAAGGAATAAAGGGATTGAAGAAATTCGTGATAGATGCTGTAGTAAAATCTGGAGCTCAGCCATGTCCTCCAAACATACTGGGCATAGCGATGGGAGGAGGAGCCGACATATCAATGAAACTAGCAAAGAAAACACTGCTGCTACCTCTGAACGAGCATAATCAGGACCCCGAAATTGCGAAGCTTGAACAGGAAATCTTCGAAGCGGCAAACATGACAGGAATCGGGCCGATGGGACTCGGCGGAAAAACCACAGTTCTGGGAGTACACATCGACTACGCCTACAGACACCCAGCTTCTTTTCCTGCAGCGGTTGCTTTCAACTGTTGGGCCTCTAGACGAGCTACTGCGAGAATCAAGGCCGACGGAACCGTTGAGTACTTGACACATAAGTTGAAACAATGAGGTGAAGAAAATGGCCATATACAGATTTAAGACTCCAATCTCAGATGAGCAGATAAGAAAGCTGAAGGTTAACGATGTACTCTACGTAACCGGGACTGTTGTAACTGCAAGAGATCAAGCTCACAGAAGAGCTCTGGAATACTTCAAGGAGGGAAAAACAGTGCCAGTGAACCTTGAGGGACTGGCTGTTTTTCACTGCGGACCAGTAGTAGCAAAGCAAGGAGACAGATGGGTTGCAGTCGCAGCCGGGCCGACGACGAGCACGCGTATGGACATCTTCGAAGACGAGTTCATAAAGGACTTCAAGGTTCGAGTTGTCATTGGTAAGGGCGGAATGGGAAAAAGGACAACAGACGCCATGGCGAAATATGGTGCCGTCTACGGTGCCTTCACCGGCGGAGCGGCGGTGTTAGCCGCCAAAGCTATAAAGAATGTCAAGAGCGTGGAATGGCTCGACCTAGGGATGCCCGAGGCAATGTGGATCTTTGAAGTGGAAGAATTCGGTCCGCTCGCTGTGGCAATAGACAGCCATGGAAACAACCTGTTCACGGACATTCAGAAGAGCGTTGAAGAAAACAAACAGAGGATCTATCAGAAACTTGGCATAATGCCATAGTTTCAACCCTGTTTTTCTACTCGATGATTTGCGTTTCAGTTTTTGATAAAGGATTTGGATTCCGTTTCGCGTCTTGGGAGATCTAGCATTTCATTTTCGCGTGCGTTGAAAGTTTCTTACGTTTTATTTTACATAGTTGACATGAGCTGAACTAGCTGCAATATCGTTTTTCAAGATATTTCTAATTTGCTGAGGATTTGTATATCACCTGTTTGATTACCGCTTCTTGGACGGGCATATTCAACTTTGACCATCCAAAGTGTGAGCTTCGTAGTTGACTCCACTTGTTTCCACTCGTGGAATACTGCTAGCCTTACTCGGTCGACAAAATCTCATTCAGACATTAGATTCTATCAATGGGAAACAGAATTCGCATTGGCCTAATTTGCGTTCACGAATAAGCTCGTGGACGATTTGTTTCATAGTTTCTTGGTCATCACGTAAGCGTCTTCTCCGTCAGCGTAGTAGCCTCGAATAGAGCGGGAAACTTCCAACCCTAGTTTCTTGTATAGACTAATCGCTTCTCCGTTTGTCACCCTGACTTCTAGGTAGCATTGTTTCGCTCCGTACCTCAGCATGCCTTCCATGGCCTTTGTGACCAACGCTCCTCCTATGCCTTTGTGTCTGTATTCAGGCAAGACGGCGACCGAAACTACGTGTCCTTTCTTGACTACGCCTGGAAGTCCGATGTTTGATAACCCAACCTCGACACGACTCATTATATAGCCGACAACGTTTCCGTTTTCCTCGGCGACGATGAATGTTTCTGGAAATTTGCGGTACAAATCTACGAAGAAAAAGTCTGTGTAGTTTTCTGGAAGACATATCTGGTTGATGTGTGTAACGGCTGCTAGGTCGTTCATCGTGAATTTGCGCAGTTTGAAGACGTTTTGCACGTCGCCTGGCTCCTTTTATCTTGAGGCAAGTTTCATAGTACCTTAAACACTTTTCCTTTTCAATCAGCAGTTGCGACGCCCTGCCCCTCTGCTTTGACTTCTGTCAGGGTGAAGTTTCCGTATGGCAGGGTCCAGACTTTGGCGTTCTTGCCAACTAGGTTCATGGCTTCGTTCAGGGCGTCATTTACCGCTCTTGCGGTTTTCAGCTTGAATACGTTTGCAGCGTAGTAGTCGGGCATCGAAGAGACTAAGATTATGCGAGCCTTTTGCAGAGCTCTCATGTAGTAATAGGCCGTAGATCCTCCTAGGACGAAGCTACGCTTTATCTCCTTTTCCACTGATTTCAAGTCTTGGAACTTGGTCATCCATTCGTAGAAATCTTGATTTCCATGGCCTTCTGCCAGTTCAGCCACAAGGATTATCACGCCTCCCCTCTTCACAATTTCTAAAGCGTTATCGACACTCTGGTACGCTTTGAAAAGATTGACATCCGCTGGGTCTCCGCCCGGGCTGACTACGACGATGTCTGCTCGTCTGTCGACTTGTATACGGTACATTTCGTCAAAGAGTTTGATTCCTTCGGCAAAAACTCGGTCTAATTCTCCTGCAAATGCTTTAACGATTTCCTTTTTGCTGTTCATTACGACGTTGAGTGCAAAGTCTACTTTGGCCATCGCTGCCGCTTCAACCATGTCCTGATGGACAGGATTGTCAGAGAGAATTCCTGTTCTCGCATTCGGATCCAGCAGGAGAGCATGATTGTGTTTTATTGTTTCTTCGCCTGATATTCCGGGGAGCACGCTTTTTCTTCCGCCGCTATAGCCAGCAAAATAGTGAATGCCAATGTCGCCTGTCAAGATTCTGACGTCTGCTTCGGTGAATGAGCGGCTCAGAAGGACTTCTGTTCCATGCTTCTGCGTTGTGCCCACGTGGTTCAGGTCCTGAGCCCTGCCGTCGTGACTCAGACATTTAAATTGAGTGGAGACGTTTTCGCCCAGCAGCTCAATCGCTTCTTCAGGTTTGACTGCTCTGTGAAGCCCGCATGCAAAAAGTAGCGTGACGTTTTCATTCTTGACTCCTTCGCTGTTCAGCGTGTCGAGCAGCGGCGTGACCATCAGTTTACTGGGTGCTGTTCCAGCGGCGTCGTCCACCACTATCGTCACTCTGCTTTCGGGTTTGACAATTTCGTTGAGCTTCTTGGAGGCTAGGGGCTCTTGCATGGCCCTCTTGATTTCTGCTATCGGATCCTGCGCGCCCGGCTTCTCTTTCGGCTCTATTGAGCCTAGGAAATTTCTGGTTGGGATTCTTAGGCAGACTTGTGACTTTCCGTATGGAAGCCAAGCATCAACCAATAGCATCACTTTGTACTGAAACACGTTGGCAGAAACTATTAAGTTTTGTCAAATTGAAAAGGTGTGCATGTCGAGCTCCTGGGCAGCTCTCGCAGCATAAGCCTCTTTAAAGGCTGCGTATATTAATCAGGAAGTGTGGGGGATTGAAAGTGTCGATTGGAAAGACTCCTTCAAAGAACGAGGTGTTTTTCGTGTGGCTTAATCATTATGCTGGGGTGACCCTTAAGACTCCTTCAAAGACGTTGGTGATTGATCCTGTTGATGTTAAACCTCGAGAGTTCAAGAATGTTGATGCCGTCTTGATCACTCATGAGCATTATGACCATTTGGACCCTTCATTGATTTCGGAGATTCAAAAGTCAACGCAGTGCACGGTTGTTGCGGACCCGACGTCGGTGAAGAAACTGCGACACTCGATTCCTGCGGAGAAACTGGTTGAGGCTAGGCCTGGTTCGGAGATTAAGTTTGACTCGGTCTCGGTGAAGGTTGAGAGTTGTAATCATCCTGCGGCTACGCCGGTTTCCTTTATTGTGGTGAGCGAGGATGACATCAAGGTTTTTCATACGGCTGATAGTCTGCCGTTTCCTGAAATGGTTTCGATTGGGGAGAGCGAGAAGTTGGATGTTGTTTTTTGCACGGTGGGGATTGCGCCTGGGACTTCGCCAGAGACTGGTTTTGAGATTGCGAGGTTGACTAGGCCGAAGGTTGCGGTTCCTTATCATACTGGTTCTGCGGTGGATCAGAGGAAGTTTGCTGAGCTTCTGAAGAAGGAGTTGCCGAAGATGACGTGTTTGATTCCTGAGACGGGTAAAATATATCAGGTTTCGAAGAGGAAGTGAGGTTTTGCCGAATCAAGAGGCCAGTGAATCGGTGAAGGTTGAGATCTGTAAGATTCTTGATCGAATAGGTGCGTTCAAGTTCGGCGCGTTTAGGCTTACGAGTGGAAAGATGAGCCCGTATTACATTGATCTTCGGATAGTTCCGAGTTTTCCGGATGCTTTTCGGGAGGTGTGCGGTGTCTATGCTGATTTCATAAGAAATAGGGTGGGAACGAAGAGTTTTGAGAGGGTGGCGGGTATTCCGGTTGCCGGCATACCGTTCGCCGCTTTGATTGCTTATGAGCTGAAGAAGCCTTTTTTGTACACGCGTAAGGGCGTGCGTCGTCATGGTAGGGAGCGGAGAATTGAGGGGGTCATCGCGCCCGGAGATCGCGTTCTCTTGGTTGATGATCTTGTTACGACTGGTTTGTCGATACGGAAGGCGGCGAAGGCTATCGTTGCAGAGGGGGGGTTGGTGACGGATGCGGTTGTGCTGCTGGATCGTCAGGAGGGCGGAAGGGAGAGGTTGGCTAAGGGTGGGATAGTGGTTCAGGCACTGTTGAGCGTTACTGAGATTGCTAACACGCTTCATGAGTTGGGGTCGATTGATGAGGAGCAGTTGAGGACTATTTTGAGGCAGATTAGGACGGGAAAGAAAGGGTAAAAGTTCGGGTTTGTTTGGGTTATTCGTAGAATATTAGTTCTTGGTCTTCGAGTATTTTGTGTAGTTTGTGGACGGCGTCGAAGACGTCTTGTTCTTTTTTGGCTCCGGTGCAGACGAGTTTTCCGCTTGCGAAGAGTAGTATGACGACTTTGGGTTCGTCCATTCTGTAGATTAGGCCTGGGAACTGTTCGGGTTCGTACATGGTTTTTCCGAGTGTGTAGGCGGCTTTTTCGAGGTCTATCATTCCTCCGAGGCTGGCTGAGGCGACTATGTTCTGGATTTTGAGTTCGGGCTTGCTGATGATTATTATTCCGCCTTTTTTGAGTTCTTTGACGACTTTCATGACGGCTCTGCGTGATTCTTTCTCGGATTTGGCTCCGGTGCAGACCATTTTTCCGCTGTTGAAGATTAGCGTTGCTGTTTTGGGTCTTTTGAGTCTGAAGACTAGGCCTGGGAACTGTTCTGGGCGGTATTCGACGCCTGGGTAGCTCTTGACCACGGCGTTGAGGTCGACTTTCTGGTTGAGGGTGGCGGAGGCGACGACGTTTTCGATTTTTATGATGGCCTTGCTCTTCGGCATAGAAGATTCCACTTCTCACTACATCAGTGCTTATATAGCCTTTATAAAACCTTGTGCCCTTTCTTCTGTTGGGCGGGCTGATTGTCTTTGCTTCTGTTGTCTGAGTGTCTTCTGGCGTTTGTTGTACTTCTCGTGTTGTCGTGTGGTTGTCTGGTCTGGTGTTCGTGGTTTGTGAAAGTGTGATGTGTGTTTTTGTGTGTGGGCGTTTGGGGGGTCGGCTTTTGTTTTTTGGAAAACTTGTTTTAGGCTTGTTTTTTGTGGCAAGGCTTATATCAGGGGTAGTCCACGACTGGATTCGTCTGGATTCGACTTGAAATGACTTGGTTCGACTTGGGTTGACTGGTTTCGACCTGATTCGTCTGGGTTTGACTTTGGAAGATGTGGTGTGTATGTTGGGGGTGTGCTTCGTTTG
>Ga0181524_10000024_pt1 | contig 149053 bp, 133 predicted proteins | sample PEATcosm2014_Bin_34_FD_119761 | JGI IMG/M metagenome (GOLD analysis project Ga0181524, IMG submission 119761) | Peatland microbial communities from MTU Mesocosm Facility, Houghton, MI, USA - PEATcosm2014_Bin05_60_metaG | ecosystem: Environmental > Terrestrial > Soil > Wetlands > Peat | place... | reverse complement strand
GCAAACTGAAACAGTTCAGGCGATTCGCCACTCGCTACGAAAAATCCAAAATCTGCTTCCAGGCTCTCGTCGCCCTGGCCTGCTCCTGGATCGTGCTGAAGCTATATGTCGATACGACCTAGGCATCTTTGGCTATCAGAGCGCGGATTCGAGGGAACGTCGGACAGCAAAGGCCGTGGAGATGGCGTTATGCGTGGCCCGAAATAGGACTGCACCATAGCCGTGGAGACGGATTTTTCCTCGAAGATCATAAAAAAATCAGGATCTGTTGTATTTTGCGCATCGCGGAATCCAGTTTTATCGTCTAATTCATAGAGATGAGTACAGCTGCGTCTGTTCGCCCTTATTTTGGTATGAGATCCGCCAGCATAGCCGATGAGCAGGTGCGGGAGGAAAGCCTTGCCGTATCGGCCGGCTTGAAGCGCCGGGACGCGGGTCTTCTGGATGAGCTGATTGTCCGCTACCAGCACCGTCTGATGCGCTATCTGCTTTATTTGACAGGCAATCGCGAGCAGGCCGAGGACCTCTTCCAGGAGGTCTGGATGCGGGTTCTGGTGCGAGGGGCGCAGTTCAACGGCAAGGCGCGCTTTGACACCTGGCTGTTTACCATTGCGCGCAACCTGGTGATCGACCAGAAGCGCAAACGGACGATGGCCAGCCTGGATGAACTGTTCGAGGTTGGCAGCGAAGACGACCGGCCGATGGCATTTGAAGTTGCCGACGAGGAGCCGACACCGTTTGATCGCTTTGCCAATCTCGAAGACCGGGAGCGGCTGGCGGCGGGACTGCTGGGACTGGACGCGATCTACCGCGAGGTGCTGGTGCTAAGGTTCTACGAGGAACTGTCACTGGAAGAGATCGCCAAGGTAACGAAGGCTCCGCTATCTACAGTGAAATCAAGACTTTATCGCGGACTGGCGGCGATCAAGCCCAAGCTGGCCCACGCGGTTGCCTGCCATGGGGCGCCAGCGGCGCGGCGGACCGCGCCTTCGACGCTACTATCCGCGGTAGACGAGGCTTTGAGGGCGATATGAATTCAATTGAGAACACCAATGCGGAGCATGAGCTGGTTTCTGAGCTTGCCGGCAACCAGGCAGAGCGGGAACGCGCCGTGGCCTGGCGCACCCGCCGGGTGGTGAGCGCCTCGCACGGCGTGATGCAGGAACAGGAGATCGGGCGGCAGCGGAGCCGCGCCGTGGCGCTGGCGGCCACGCTGTTGGTGCTGCTTGTGCTGGGCCCTCTGGCCTGGTGGATCGCAGAGATGCTGATTGAAGAAGAGCACCTGACGGGCCTGCTGGGCCAGGCGAGCCTGCTGATCGTCTTCCTCAGCGCGACGGTGCTGGCCTCGGCGGTGCTGGCCGGGTGGCTGCGGCGGAGGGACTAGCCGTCCAGGCGTACGGCGCTTGCGCGCCATGAGATTCGTAGATTTCCACCCTTTATACGACATCCGATTTACACACCAAGTGCAACTTAGCGATTCCCTTCTCCGTCGATATAAAGGCGAGGTCAAGCTGAGCTTGATCTTCTGAAAGGCCCTCGGAGAGAGGGGTCGCACATGCGAGAACCAGAATCCATTTCGGTCAACGAAGACGCGCGCCTGATACCGGTGTGGTCGATTATTGTGTCGATTACGGCCTTTGTGCTGGTGGAGTACTACTTCTGGGTGCTTTTGCCGGAACATCAGCATCATGCGCCGCCGCTGGGGCTGCGCATTTACTTCAATCTCTCCTGCGGATTGCTGGCGGCGCTCTACTTTCTGATGGTGGGCTACGTGAGCAAGGACGCTCCGCGGCGGGCGATGAGCGCGCGCTTCTGGATCGTGATCTGCCTGGTGATGCCGGGAGGGATCGGCGCGGTGCTGTACTTTTTGCTGCGCCAGGCGGAGGTGTCGCGTTGCCCGGCGTGCTCGACGCATGTGCAGAATGACTTCCACTTCTGCCCGCAGTGCAACTACCAGCTCACAGCAAGTTGCGGACACTGCTTCAGGACGGTGCGGTCGAGCGATCAATATTGCACGCAGTGCGGACACGAGCTGGCCGCGGACCATATGCCGGCGCGGCTGCGGGCGCTGAGCGAGTAAACGCACGATTCACAGCGCCCCTACGGGGCTCATGCTTCTTTTGTGTTGCTTACCCAGGACTGCCCCTTCGCTTCGCTCAGGGTTGTCCTGGGCTAATATCCATTTCCCCCTCCGGGGGAATGACTGCTGTTCATCCATATACAATCCAGCGATTAATCTGTGATCAAAAGACCCTCTGCACGATGGTGCGGTGCGCGGAGTAAACTTATTCTTCGCGCGAAAGCGGTTGTTATTGCTGCGCGAACAGGAAAACACCATGCGCAAAATCACGTTTGTTCTCTCTCTGGCGATGGCATTTGTACTGACGCCGGTTGCTTTTGCTCAAAACGCGCAGACCGCGGCGCAAACTGCTCCCGTCGCGGCTTCCGCTCAGGCAAAGCGTCCCATGACCTTCGAGGACATGATGAAGATGAAGCGGCTGGGGGAGACCGCTGTTTCGCCGGACGGCAAGTGGCTGGCCTACTCCGTGACCACCGTGAACCTGGAGCAGAACACCAAGACGCCGGAGCTGTGGATGCAGGCGATTGCGGCCACGGGTTCTGATTCGGCCCAGCCGCAAAAGATCGCCGTGGCGCAGGCGCATGATGGCGGAGTGCAGTTTGCGCCGGAGGGGAAGCGGATTTTGTTTTTGAGCGGACGGAGCGGGTCGGAGCAGGTTTGGATCGCGGATTTTGATGCGGCGACGGGGGCGACGGCAAACGCGAAGAAGCTGACCAGCATTTCGACGGAGGCCGGGGACGTGATCTGGTCGCCGGATGGGAAGTCGATTTTGTTTACTTCGGCGGTGTACCCGGATTGCCCTGCGATGACCGCTGAGGATAGCACGACGGGCGATAAGTGCAACGCGGACCGGGATGCGGCGCAGGCGGCGAGCAAGGTGAAGGCGCAGATTTTTACGCATTTGCTTTACAGGCATTGGGACCATTTCACAGGAGAGAAACGCACGCATCTCTTTTTGGCGGCGGTGGGGACGGGCGCGGTAAGGGATTTGACGCCCAACGATGCGCACGACGTTCCGCCGTTTTCGCTGGAGGGCGGAGGGTGCGGCTGCGCCTTTGCGCCGGATGGGAAGGAGTTGGCCTTTACCGAGAATTTGGATCCGGAGCCGGCGATCTCGACCAGTCCCAGCATTTTTACGCTCGACCTGATGAACCCGGCGGCAAAGCCGGTGAAGGTCAGTACGTCGAAAGGCGGCAACTTCAATCCTGCCTACTCGCCGGACGGGAAGTGGCTGGCGTGGCGCTCGCAGGAGCGGGCGGGGTACGAGGCGGACAAGTTCCGGCTGGTGATTTATGATCGGGCGGCGAAGACAATCAAGGATTTGCTGCCGAAGTTTAAGAACTGGGTAGATGAGTTCGCGTGGGACCCGAGTTCGCAAGAAATATTCTTCATCTCCGGTACTCGCGGTGAGCAGAACATTTATTTCGTTGGGCTCTGGAATCAGCAGCCTTGGATATTAGCCAAGGGAGCGGGCTTCAGCAATCTCAACTTAATAGCGCAACCCGTAACCTCGAGTTCGGTCGGGCAGCGCCTAGCGGGTATTATTGCAACCCTGATGAATGTAGATCAACCACCTGAGATTGTAGCCGTCGAAAGTGGCAATACTCTCCATCTGACGCCAAATCAACCAAGTATCAACCATGTGCATGATGTGTCTGTCCTGCCCGTTACCCACTTGAACGACGCTCTCCTCGCGCAACTTGATTTACCAAGACTTGAATCCTTCTGGTTCACCGCTACCGACACGGCCAGGCTGCAAGGGTTTCTGATCCGACCGCCTGGATTTGATGCAACGAAGAAATATCCGGTGAAGTTTCTGATTCATGGCGGGCCGCAGGGGGCGTGGGGCGATGACTGGAGCTATCGCTGGAATGCGGAGTTGTTTGCGGCGAATGGATACGTGGTGGTGATGATCAATCCGCGCGGCTCGACGGGATACGGGCAGGCGATTGTGGATGGCGTGAACGGCGACTGGGGCGGTAAGCCGTTTACCGATTTGATGGAGGGGCTGGACTACGCCGAGCAGCACTATCCGTTTATCGACAAGACGCGGGAGTGCGCGCTGGGCGCGAGCTACGGCGGATACATGGCCAACTGGGTGGAGGGGCACACGGACCGCTTCAAGTGCATTGTGAGCCACGACGGAATGTTCTCGCCCGAATCGGCCTACGGGACGACGGAGGAGCTGTGGTTCAACGAGTGGGAGTTTAGGGGCAGGCCGTGGGATTACTACGGGAAGCCGGACGCGGAGAATCCCTATCGCAAGTGGTCTCCGGCGCTGGCGGCGAAAAACTTCAAGACGCCGATGCTGGTGGTGCACGGGCAGCTCGATTACCGGCTGGATGTGAGCGAGGGGTACCAGATGTTCACCACGCTGCAACGGCTGAAGGTGCCGAGCAAGATGCTGTACTTCCCGGATGAGGGACACTGGGTTCTGAAGCCGCAGAACGCACGGCTGTGGTGGAAGACGGTGAACGATTGGGTGGATGAGTGGACGAAGTGATAGAGATCAGGGGTCAGAGATCAGAGATCACGGAATAGGACGCCATGCCGTTTGGACGCAAATCCGCAAAGCCGAGAGCGTTTCTGAATGAGGGCGGGCTGTACGAGTATGGCGTGAGAGCGCTGGGCAGGCTGATGCGCACGGAGGCGGAGCTGCGGCGGCTGATGGAGAAGCGCGTGGAGCCGGGCGAGCGGGGTGAGGCGGCTGTTGCGGCGGCGATGGCGCGGCTGAAGGAGCACGGCTACCTGGATGACGTTGCTTTTGCCGAGACTTATGCGCGGCTGCGCCAGCAGAATGAGAAGCTGGGCGAGCGGCGGGTGCGGAATGATTTGAAGCAGAAGGGCGTTCATGGCGATCTGATTGCCGAGACGCTGGAAGCGCGCTATGGGCAGACCAACGAGGAGGCGCTGGCGCGCGAGCATCTGGCACGCAGGCGGCTGCGCAAGCCGGAGAACGAAAAGGAGACCGCGCGGATTATGCGGCGGCTGGTGGCGGCGGGGTTTTCGACGGGCGTGATCTACAAGATTCTGCGGCAGTGGGATGTGCCGGATGAGGCGCTGGCTGCGCTGGAGAATCTGGAGGAGGAGGCGGGGGAGGAGTAGGGAGGCACGACCCTCAGGGGCTAAAGCCCATTAATTTTGCACGGTTTATGTACGGGCTGAAGCCCGTACCCTTCACTGAAGCCCGTACCCTTCAAGCTGGCACACTCTTGGACAGGGTGGAGTCTGCCGATAAAGTTATATTCTGATATAATAATTGGATAGGTTGCTATGCATACTACGAATTTGCGGAAAGTCGGGGGCTCGGTCATGCTGGCCGTTCCGCCGGCTATTTTGGAGCAGCTTCAACTGAAGGTGGGAGCGACGGTCGGTCTGGCTGTGGATGGAGAACGGCTGGTGATGCAGCCGCGGCCCAAGCCGCGCTACAAGCTGGAGGAGCTGCTGGCGAAATGCGATCCTATGGCTGATGCTGAAATGTCGGAAGAAGACCGCATCTGGATCAATCTGCCGCCAGTAGGACGTGAGTTGTGAAGCGCGGCGACATCTACTTGACTTCGCTCGACCCTAGCTTCGGTCATGAGCAACAGGGCACTCGCACGGTTCTGGTGGTTTCCCCTGACGGCTTCAACGCGCGCACACGCGCTCCCATCGTAGTGCCCATCACGACGGGCGGAGCCTTTGCGCGCGTTGCCGGATTTACGGTTTCACTGACGGGCGCGGGAACACGAACCACCGGCGTCATTCGCTGCGACCAACCGCGTCCTGTAGACCTTAGCGCCCGCAATGCTCGCAGGCTGGAAAGTGTTCCAGAGGCGATTCTGGCCGAGGTGCTGGCTTTGCTTGTGACTTTGTTCGAATAGAGTTTATGCTTTGCTGTACCTTATGAGATACAGTAGAAATATGAGCAAGAATTCACATATAGGATCGACGCTGGACGATTTTCTGTGCGAAGAGGGGATCTTCGAGGATGCGACCAACTACGCCATCAAGCGGGTTCTGGCGTGGCAGGTGGAAAAGGCGATGCACGACCAGGGCATCACGAAAGTGGAGATGGCGCGACGCATGGGAACCAGCCGCGCACATCTGAACCGTCTGCTGGACCCGGAGAACGACAAGGTGCAACTCGATACCGTGCAGAGAGCGGCAGCGGCTATCGGGCGGAAGGTGCGGATGGAGTTGGGGTAAGCACCTGCGGTGCTGCAGACGGCGCTTATACGCCTGACGGTTCTTGATCCTAGGTTTGGACATCCAATATATGCTTAACCAATTGGCTTGGGTCAGTTGCGGAGTTCGTCCAATCTGCAATGCTTGGATGTGTCGCCACGACAACGGCAATCCCACTTGAGTTCTTGTAAGTGACACTCTTCCAATGACGGTTGTTCTTCTCGACGAACTCTTCGACAAATGTATTGGCTTGCAACTCTTTGCGGACCCAGTATCCAGAACTCTTGCCAAAACAAAGCACCACACGCACTCCCAGTTGTTCGATAACCGCCTTATGGAACGGCCAGCACAGTTCGACAAGCTCTCGAAAGCGACTTTTAATGTCTTTCTCTCTCGCCGAGCGCTCGAATATGACATTGCTTGCAGGTACATTCCGAGGATCAAGAATTACCTTGCTCAGTAAATGTAGAATTCTTGGCTGCATACCAGAGGTACCTTCAGAACTACCTAGTCGCCATACTTCATCTTTATATTCCGACCAGTATTCCGGTTTGCTTTTCAAAACATCTTCGGTGTGCTTAGCCACCGTATAGTCAGCCATTTCTGTTGGAGAGCCACCGGGATTCAAGCCTAAAATGTAGAGAGACGATGGTGTGCTGAATGCTTTTCTGCCTGAGTAAAAAACTGCTCCGGATTTCTGCAATAGATCCTGAGGTATTAACTTTACAAATTCATCGAACATTTCTCGTCCTTCTTGTGCGCTAAAAGCGCCCTTGTGTTGCTGCACTTACCCTTTGCGGCGGTAGAGGACCTGGAACTCGTATCCTTGGTTGGCAGGGAAGAGGGAAGCTACGTGGCGGAGGCGTTCGGCTAAAGCGGGGGCGGCGAGGAGGGGGTAGTCGCGCTCGCGGAGATCGTGGTAGTCGAAGTCGACGGCGAGAGAGAGCATGTAGATGGCCAGGGCGTCGGAGAAGGCGGACTCGAAGAAACTGCCGCGGGCGCGCTCGTCGATGGACATTGGGGTTTGGCCATTGAGGGAGCGGCTGTCGGGAGTGCGAACGTCTTGAGCGCGGCGGCGGGTCTCCCATGCGTCCTGGCTGGTTTCACCGCGGACCTGGGCCTCGGCCTGCTGCCAGGCGAGGGTGGAAAAGCTCTCCGGGACGCCGGCGGCATCGACAAAGTTGTGGGCCACGTTGATGAAGAACTCGAAGGCCAGTCCGAAGCGGTCCTCGACCAGGCGGGTGGAGAGAAAGACGGCCTGTGTGGAACCGAAGACGGCGTTGCGATGGCAGATGGCGCGGTCGCCGAGATCGACGGTGTAGCCGGGGGCGACCATGGTGTCGTCGGTGTCGGCAATGGCCAGAGGGACAAAGTAGTAGGCGCGATTCTGGAGCGCGGGCGAGAGCATGGCGGGCACGGCGCTGACCAGGCGCTCGAGGTCGGCGTCGGAGATGCGCGTTTCGCCCCACATGGCGTAGTGAATTCCGTTGGGCGCCTGAGCGACGGCCACCTGCGTGGCGACCTTTTCCGCCGGCCAAAGCTCGACTTGTGGAATGCTCGCCATTCAGACTGTATTCTAGAGCATTGTTACAGTACCTGTAAGGCGGGTTTAGTGGTTTCCCACCCATTTCACAAAGAACGTGAAATGGATGGGGCACGGAGCATCCTTACACTATCAGAGAAAATGCTCTAGACCAAATGAGGGGGAGAAGATGGCGAAAGCGGGAGAAAAGAAGCAGGCGGAGGGCGGAAGGATGTTGGGATTTCCGCTGAAGGGATTCGGACTGGCAACCAGTTTGCTGCTGGCCTTTGCGGCGGCGTTCTTCACGTTTTTCGCGGTGACGACGGCGGCCATCTTCGCGCTGCTGGGGTGGAATGTGTTGGGGCACCACGCGGTGAGCTACGCGGCTAGCTACCGGTATGCGGGATTTCCGGCGGGAGTGTTGGTGCTGGTGGTGGGGCTGCCGGTGTTTGCGGTACTGTGGGTTCGAGGCAAAGTGGGCAAGTAGGTTTGGTCGGTTGAAGAACGAAAAAAGCTATAAATATATGAAGCTATCCCACCTTAACCGATTTACAAAGATCGTAAATCGGCGAAGGTGGGGCACCCGGCTTGGGAAATATGTACCACATCAGTTTTCTGACGGAGTGGGGTTTGCGATGTCGAATTTGACTACGTGAATTTTGCGGGCCAAGCCGATTTTGGAGAGCAGCCAAATGCCCCAATAGTTGGGATCTAGTTCGTACCAGGCGAGGCCGTGGCGGGCGGAGACGGGGTAGGCGTGGTGGTTGTTGTGCCATCCCTCGCCGCCGGTGAGCAGCGCCACCCACCAATTGTTGCGCGAGTCGTCGCGGGTTGGAAAGCGGCGGGAGCCCCAGAGGTGAGTGGCGGAGTTGACCAGCCAGGTGGAGTGCAGGCCGATGGTGACGCGCAGAAAGCCGCCCCAGAGCAACATGCCGACGGCGCTCTTCCATCCGCCGAAGAGCCAGCCGAGGCCGAAGAGCAGCACGCCGCTTACGGCGATCGGCATCCAGTGGTACTTGCTGAGCCAGACGTAAAAGCGGTTGCGCTCGAGGTCGGGGACATAGCGGGCAAGGAGCCGGGTTTGGGCGTGCAGCGCATTGCCCCAGACGATCCATCCGACGTGGGCCCACCAGCCGCCTTCGCGTGGGGTATGCGGGTCGCCCTCGCGGTCGCTGAGCTGATGATGGACGCGATGGGTGGCCACCCAGAAGATGGGCCCGCCCTCCAGCGAGAGCGTGGCGCAGACGGCCATCAGATATTCCAGCCAACGGGGCGCCTGATAACCGCGGTGGGTGAGCAGGCGATGGTAGCACATGCCGATGCCGACGTTGATGGCCAGCACGTAAAGCACCGCCATCACCGTGAGCCGTTGCCAGGTAAAGAAGAAGAGCGCAGCCAGAGCGCCGAGATGAAAGACGATAATCACGCTCAGCGTGAGCCAGTTGATGCCCGCGGCGATGCTTGGGGCGCGGCCCATGCACACCTGAGGGCGCGCGAGCGGGGCGGAGGGAATCCGCGTGACTGGCTGTGATGCAGAAACTTCGGGAACCTGGACGTGAGAAGGTGCTGTTGCGACGGATGCCATAGGGGGGAAGTCCCAGGAGAGTGGCGACGCGCCCACTCCTCCAGCGTCATTGTATCGGAGGGAGCGGAGGAAAAACTGTCCGGAAGTGCACAAGAACGAGGACTAAGGGACTAGGGACTAGGAAGTAGGGATCTGCACAAGGAGATTTGCCGTGGACGCCGGAGATCATCGAATCGATTCGCCGCTTTGGGCACTCTATACTTGCAGACGAGGTGCTTCCCCATGGAACTCAACAAAAAAGTCGCCAACTTTACGCTGCAAACGGACGAGGAGAAGACGGCAAGCCTGAGTGATTATGCCGGCAAGCCGGTCATTCTCTTTTTTTATCCCAAGGCGGACACGCCGGGCTGCACGATCGAGGCCTGCGGCTTCCGCGATACATTCAAGAAACTCCAGGCGGCGGGGGCGGTGGTGCTGGGCATCAGCCGCGATACTCCCAAGGCACAGGCAAAATTTCGCGCCAAGTACGATCTGCCTTACACGCTACTTGCCGATGTGGACGAGAAGGTGTGCAAGCAGTTTGGCGTGTTGAAGGAAAAGAACATGTACGGCAAGAAGGTTTGGGGGATCGAGCGAACCACCTTCGTGATTGGCCCGGACCAGAACCTGCTGCACGTTTTTCCCCAGGTTACGCCCGCGGGGCACGCGGAAGAGGTGCTGGAACTGCTGAAGAAGTGGAAGAAAGAGCACAAATAACGTGAATCCCAGGTCCCCAAATGCGAGGGATCTCCACCCCACGGACGAAAACCTGTCCGTGGGGACCCCGGACCTGGGGCACCCGGGGTTATTGCCTGGGCGCTTGCTTCCGCGCAGCTTCTTTGAGGCTTCGCCGGAGCAGGTAGCCCCGCGCCTGCTGGGGAAGCTGCTGGTGCACAGAACGGCGGCCGGAGTGCTGGCGGGCAGGATTGTCGAGGTCGAGGCCTACCTTGGACCGCACAGCGCATCGCCCGACCCGGCCGCGCACGCCTATCGCGGCCCCACTCCCCGCAACCGTGTGTTGTTTGGTCCGGCGGGACACGCATACGTTTATCTGATTTACGGAATTTCCTTCTGCGCGAACATCAGTTGCGAGAGCGAGGGCCGAGCGGGGTGCGTGTTGCTGCGCGCACTGGAACCAGTTGCGGGCGCGGAGCAGATGGCACGGAACCGGGGCGTGATTCCCAGGTCCCCAAATGCGAGGGATCTCCACCCCACGGACGAACACCTGTCCGTGGGGACCCCGGACCTGGGGCACCCAAAGCAGTTGCCTGGACGACTGCTGACCTCCGGGCCGAGCCGTCTTTGCCAGGCGATGGGGTTGAGCCGCGCGGCGCACAACGAAATGGACGTAGTCGATCCCGCCTCGCCGCTGCAGGTGCGCGACGACGGCTACGCGGTCACCGAGGCGTTGGTGACGCGCCGCATCGGCATCCACGAGGCAGTAGATTTGCCTCTGCGATTTATTCTGCCGGGGCATGGGTGCGTCTCCGGAGGGAAGAATCTCAAGGGTGAACGCATACACTTTCGGTAGAATTGCCTAGAGCGGTTCTCCAATTCACGTGCTCCAGCAAGTCTAGTGAAAGGTGGCTTTTTCTTGAGGAAAAAGCCACTTAGCGTTGTGCTTCCAGAATATAGCTACTGGAGAACCGCTATCAGCCGGTGTTCATTTGGAGACACAGCCGTCGAATGACGGAAACAATCCGCCGATGAAATAAAGAAGGCCTGCGGCAGACAGAAGATAAACGTAAAGGGCGCTCCCGGCAAGCAGGAGCGCCCTTTGGCGATAGAGCCGGAAGCGGCTATTTCTTAGACGTTTTGGAGTTGGCGGCCTGGGCCAGAATGTCCTTCGTGTCTTTGGCAAATTGACCGTTGGGGGCCAGTTGCAGGTACATCTGGAAAGCCTGAATGCAATCATCGGGCAGAATGATCTGGTTCGTTTTGGGATCGATGGTGTACTTTCCGACGAGTCCCTGGCCCTTGAAGTAGTAAACATCAGGCTGGCTCTTGGGATCAATCTTGATGGCCGCATCGGCGGCAGCAACCTGAGCGTCTGAATTGTTGGTCTGGTAGAAGATCACGGCTTCGTTTTTGAGATAGAAAGCAGCCTGAGGCGGATTGATCTTGGCGGCAGCATTATAGGCTGCCTGCGCCTCGGGGACCTTGCCGGTGCGCGCATAGATCTCACCCAGGCCGGCATCGGCAGCGCCCTGCAACTGCGGATTGGGCTTTTTCGACGCGGCCTCCACCTCGAGCACCTTCTTGTAGGTGGCTTCCGCCTGGGCATATTTCGCCGTGCGGTCATCGGCATTACAAAGTTGTGCGAGGCCGACTTGCGCCTGGCCCAACTGCGCCCAGATCTGGGAGGCGTCGGGCTTGGCCGCGCTGTCCCTGAGCATGAGGGTTTCTACCTCGGTGTACTTGGCGGTCTTGATTTCGACTTCTTTGGCCTCGATATCCGCCCTGGATGCGGAGGGGCCGAGGGCCTGGACTGCCGTTACATGCGCATTGTCGGCATCCTTGAAGTCCTGACCGGCGAGTTTCAGATCGTTGTTGATGTTCTTGATGACATCGTTGACCTTCAGGATTTCCGCGTTCTTCTTCCTGATCTCTTCCAACTGCTTTCTTGTTTCAACGGACAGGGTGTCGATATATGCCTTGCGGGACATATCGATGTCCTGGAGCGTATCCTGTCCAGCCTGGATCTTAACATTTTCGAATTTGTCTGAAACCTGTTCCGGCTTCGCACCCTTATCGCGGTATACGATCGTGTATGTGCCGGGGGCAGCCTCGCCTGCATAGTCGCCGTTTTCATCGACCTTGAAGACACCCTTCTCGGCCATCTGCGCGGCCAATCCGGGGCCAGAGGCGACTCGCCCAACCCCCACAAGGGTCACTGATCCGCCGAGTTGTGGCGCTCCGGTCGGATTGGTGACGTGACCGTGAATCTTGCCCGTGTTCCCTTTGGGCGCCGCGGGCGCCTGGGCAAGCACGGGAACAAAGGCGAAAGCCAGCAGACCCAGCCAAAGCGAAATTGTGCGTTTCATTTGCTTCTCCTTGGGAGCATCGCGAGCCAGAGAGTCCGCGCGCTCAAAAAATCAAATATGAGCGGTCCATGACCGCATGGTATCTTGTCGTGGCCACAGGGGGCATCGTTTGCTGATCGAGAGCCCATGCTGGCTGACGGCACCATACTCCGCACATCATGGTAGCCTGTCCGGCAAATCTCTGCTTGTGGCCTATATCACACTCTAGAATATAACCATGTCCACCACGATTCGTCCCGCATCCCGCGCGGATATTCCGCACATACTGAGGCTGATTCGCGCGCTGGCGGCCTACGAGCGCGCGCCGGAGGCTGTGACGGCTAGCGAAGCAGGGCTGGAGCGGGATGGATTTGGCGCTAATCCATTTTATTTCTGTCTGATGGCGGAATACGACGGCCAGGTGGCGGGCTTTGCGCTGTATTTTTTCAACTATTCGACCTGGCTGGGACGCCCAGGGCTTTACCTGGAGGATTTGTTCGTTGAACCGGAGTACCGCGGCCTGGGGATCGGCAAGGCGCTTCTGGAACGAGTGGCGGCCATCGCGGTGGAAAAGGGTTGTCAGCGTTTTGAGTGGGCAGTTCTGGATTGGAATACGCCGGCCATCGAGTTCTATCGGACTATGGGGGCGGAGTTTCTGGACGAGTGGCGGAATGTGCGCATAAGCGGTGAGGCATTGAAGGGACTAGCCGTCAAGGCGGGCGACGCTTCGCGGCATTAGGTTTGTGAATTCCCAGGTGCCCAGAAGCGAGGCACCTGGGGCACCCGCGGCATGAGGTTTGTGAATTCCCAGGTGCCCAGAAGCGAGGCACCTGGGGCACCCGCAGTATTAGGTTTGTGAATTCCCAGGTGCCCAAAAGCGAGGCACCTGGGGCACCCAAAATTTCTCAGGGTGATCAACGGTGAAGAGGATTCGCATTATCGGCGGGGGACTGGCGGGGCCGGAGGCAGCATTGACGGCGGCGCGGCTGGGCTGCGCGGTGGAACTCTACGAGATGCGGGCGGTGGTGGATGGGAAGCCTCGCCTGACGCCGGCGCATCAGACGGTCGAGTTCGGCGAACTGGTCTGCTCCAACTCGCTGAAGAGCGAATCGCCCAACACGGCGCCGTGGCTGCTGAAGCAGGAGATGCGGCGCGCGGGGTCGGCGCTATTGCGTATGGCCGATGAGACGGCGGTGCCGGCGGGACACGCGCTGGCCGTGGACCGCGTGGAGTTTTCACGGCGGGTTGGCGAGGCGATTGCGAATGAGCCGCGGATTCACGTGATTCGCGAGGAAGTGACGCGGCTGGAGATTGCCGATGATGCGCTCATCATTCTGGCCACCGGCCCTTTGACTTCAGATGCTTTGAGCGTGGAGATCGAGCGCCTGACCGGCACCGGCCACCTGGCGTTTTATGACTCGATTTCGCCCATCGTCGAGACAGACTCCATCGACATGGAGCGGGTTTATATGGGCGCGCGCTGGGAGAAGGGGACGGCGGATTATATCAATTGCCCGATGGACCGTGCGGAGTACGACCGCTTTTATGATGCACTGCTGGGAGCAGAGGCGGCGGAGACGAAAGAGTGGGAAACGGCAGAATATTTTGAGGGTTGCCTGCCGATTGAGGTTCTCGCGCGACGGGGGCGCGATACGCTGCGATTCGGGCCGATGAAGCCTGTGGGGTTGCGCGACCCGCGCACCGGCAAGACGCCGTGGGCGGTGGTGCAGTTGCGCAAGGAAAATCTGCGCGCCGACAGCTATAACCTGGTGGGCTTTCAGAATCACCTGAAATTCGGAGAACAGGCGCGCGTTCTGCGGCTGATTCCGGGCCTCGAGAATGCGCGCTTCCTGCGCTATGGGCAGATTCATCGCAATACGTACATCTGCGCGCCGGCGTTACTGGATGAAACGCTGCGGTTGAAATGCGCGCCGGGGATACTAATTGCGGGGCAGTTGTCGGGGGTGGAGGGGTACACGGAGTCGATGGCCACCGGGTTGCTGGCGGGGATTTATGCGGCGGCTTTGGCGCGCGGAGAAGAACCGAAGCCCGCGCCGCGTGCTAGCGCTCACGGCTCGCTGGCGCATTACATCACGCACGCCGACGCAAAGAACTTTCAGCCGGCGAATATGACCTTCGATTTGCTGGAGCCGCTGGAGGAAGAAGTTCGCAAGAAGGTGCGGGACAAAAAGGAGCGGCACCGAATGCAGTGCGAGCGGGCGCTCCAGGCGTTTGAGGCGTGGCTGGCGGGGGCTAGTCCCGTAGTGGCGGAGAGAGGTGCCTGAATTCAGGCACAAGCTGAAAAAAGGTAATTCCGCAGGGGTTTTCAGGGTAAATTATTAGTGGCTTCGGCTCATGAACTCTGACCGCATTGCCGATTCAATACTTAAGTGAGACGAAGGGCCAATGCGTGGATCTGTTCCATTCTGGCGCTGGCAGCAGGAGTGCTGTGCGCCCAGGAGTATAGTTTCCGCTACTTTGGGACAGCGGAGGGGCTAAATAATCTTGCCGTACGGACGATTTTTCAGGACCACTCAGGGTTTATCTGGGTGAGCACGGAAAACGGCATCTTCCGCTACGACGGGGAACGGTTTGATGCCTTTGGGCCGGAGCAGGGGATACCGTCCACCTCCGGGGCCGCTTTTGGCGATGCCCCGGATGGGTCTGTCCTGGCCGGGGGGAACTTTGGGCTCTACCACCTGACGGGCAACCGGTTCGAGAAGCTACCCTCCACCCATACAATCGGCAGTATTTTCCAAGGGATCCAATCGGACGGCAGGGGCCACACGTATCTGGGCACGGATATCGGGCTCGTGGAGCTCTATTCCGAGCCGGGACACGCTGGATTTGCCGAGCGGCGGTATCCCCAGGCGAAGAGCAGCACCGGCCCAGGGGCTTTCGGCGTGCTGATCGATGGAGAGACCGTGTGGTACGGCTGCGGCGGGGAGATCTGCCGCATGGATGGTCATGGAACGGAGGTCCTGGGGCGGACAATCGGGCTTCCCGAAACGGAATGGCAAGCGATACGGAAAGACGGCCAAGGGAACCTATGGGCGCGGGGAAGGAATGCGGGCATCTATGAGCTGGAGGCTGGCCAATCCATGTTCAAGAAGCCGGCCGCGCCTATTCTATCTACCGCGCTGAGAGGGGTTCCCGCTGTCGATGAGGATGGGCGGATTCTGCTGCCGTCGGCGGACGGGTTGTTCATCGAGCATGGGAAGGACTGGCAAAAAGTGAATCGTACCGCCGGCCTGCGGGGAACAGTCTATTCGGTCCTAGAGGACCGGCAACACTCACTATGGGTTGGGACGGCGGGCCGCGGCCTTGTGCAGTGGCGTGGCTACCGGGAGTGGGAGAGTTACTCGACAGCAAGCGGGCTGGGAAGCGATGTAGCCTACGAGATTCTGCCCCAAGCCAACGGGACAATCTGGCTGGCAACCGAGGGAGGATTGTATCGCGGAGAGAAGGGGGATTTTAACGTCCAATGGAAACGCTTTGCGGGGGTGGGCGACTTGCCGGTTCACAGCGTGCAAATGGACCCAAGCGGCGATCTTTGGATTGGGACCGAAAACAAGGGTACAGCCCGCATTCACGTTGCGAGCGGAAGTGTGGAGTGGTTCGGTGAAAAACAGGGGCTGACAGGCAGGGGAGCGTACACCCTGCGCTTCGACCGGAAGCACCAGCTTTGGGCAGCAACCGAGGCAGGCCTGTTTATGTCGCAGCCGCCGTACCGCAGGTTCACGCGTATAGAGGGGATTCCACCAGGCCGCATCTGGGCAATCGCCGAAGGGAGCGATGGCACACTATGGGCCGGAGGCGCCGGCGGGCTCTATGAGTATGCTGGCGGGCAGTGGAGAAACTGGAAGCATGCCGATGGATTGAGCAACCAGGAGGTGCTGTCGCTAGGCGCGGACGCCGATGGCAGCATCTGGGCAGGCTATCGCTTCGGAGGCGGCATTGATCGGATTCATCCCAAGGCGGGCGGAATCAGCATCGAAAAAGGCGTGGAACGCCCGGGCAGCAACGGACTCATCTATTATCTGGAATTCGACCGCGAGGGGCGGCTGTGGGCGGGAACAGAACGAGGCGTGGATATGTGGAACGGCGCCCGCTGGGAACACTTCGACACGAGCGACGGGCTGGCATGGAATGACTGCGACCTGAACGCATTTGCCGAAGATGCCGACGGCGCACTCTGGATTGGAACCAGCGGCGGGCTCTCTCGTTACAGGCCGCGAGCGCACGGAGCACCCGATGCGCCGCTGGGAGTGGTTTTTACGCGGGTCATGATGGGAGAGACGGATGTCTCGGGGTTGCAGAATCCATCCTTTGGCAGTCCGGATCGCGCACTCACCGCGCGCTACTTTGCGCTCAATGCGCCGCGGGAGAACGAGGTCGCCTTCCGTTACCGGCTGGAGGGCGCGCAAACATCGTGGACCGAGACGCGGCAACGGGAACTGCAGTTTGCACGGCTCGCGCCGGGAGAATACCGCCTGGAAGTGGAAGCACAAAACGCCTATGGCGCGTGGAGTGAAGATCCAGCGGAGTTTGCCTTTACAATTCTGGAGCCCTGGTACAGGACGAGATGGTTTATCGCTCTTTGCGCGTTGATACTGCTGTCGCTGGTGCTGGTTGTGCTTCGTTTGCGGGGGGTGAGCGCACGCAACAGAGAACGCGAATTGATACGATTGGTGGAAGAAAAGACGGCGGATTTGCAACGCACAAATGAGAAACTATCGCGGCTCTCGTACACCGACGCGTTGACCGGCCTGGCCAATCGGCGCATCTTCGACCAGACACTGGAAAAAGAATGCGCGCGCATGACGAGAACCGGGTCGCCTCTTTCACTGATCATTTTTGACGCCGATCAGTTCAAGGCGCTGAACGACTCGTGCGGTCACCAGCAAGGCGATGAGTACCTGACGGCGCTGGGCAGGGTATTAGCAGAAAATGCCAAGCGCCCGGCGGATTTAGCCGCGCGCATTGGCGGGGAAGAGTTTGCTTTGGTACTGCCCGAAACCGATGCGGCCAGCGCCCGGCACATTGCGGAGATGGTGCGCCTGGCAGTGGCCGGTCTCGGACTGCCTCATCCGGCATCCCTGGTCGCCAAGCACCTTACGATTAGCGGCGGGGTGGCAACGGCGACCTTGCAGGGATGGAGTTCTCCCGCAAAATTGATCGCCGCGGCAGATCGGGCTCTCTACGAGGCGAAAGGTGCGGGGCGGAATCGAGTGATTGCCGCCGAATGGAAAATCCCCGCATAGGCGGGGAACTTTGCGCCTGTGTCTTGCGTAGTTCCGTGGTACGTAGTGACTGCTCCGGAAAGGTCTCCTATGCGCCCAATCTCTGCCGTAGATTCCGTTTCATTTGCCATGCAACGCACCCGGGAATTCCTCTTCAGGCCATTTCGCTGGGGAACTTATCTGAAGCTTGGCCTGATCGCGATCATCACAGAAGGAATCGGGAGTAATTCCGGACACTCGAATCACGGTGGCGTCCCGCCGGGACATGGACCCATGATCTATTCGCCGTTCGACATCCCTCCGGTGTGGATCGCGGCGATTGTGGCGGCCGTGCTGGCGGCAATTCTTCTCTCCCTGGTGATCTTTTACCTGGTAACGCGGCTGCGCTTCGCCTTCTTTCATTGCCTGGTTCACAATGTCAAGGAGATTCGCCCCGGCTGGCGGCTCTATGGGGCACAGGCGATGCGGTTTTTCTGGCTGAATCTAGGGGTGGGATTCTGCTATCTGCTGCTGATGGGATTGACCGCACTTCCGTTCGTGGCCGGGTTTGTGCGGCTCTTTCATGAGACTCCGCCCGGCGGCCAGCCCGATCTGGGGCTGATGCTCTCCCTGGTATTGCCCTTGATCCCGGTCATTATCCTGCTGGTGCTGTTGGGAATTGCGCTCGACGTGATCTTGCGCGACTGGATGCTGCCGCACTACGCGCTGGAGGATGCCACGGCCGGCGAAGCGTGGGAAGAAGTATGGAACAGCATCACGGCGGAGAAGCGCGAGTTTGCGGTCTACACCCTGCTGCGCCTGATCCTGCCGGTGGTGGCAATGATCGGCTTGTTTATCGTTCTGCTGATTCCGGGGCTGATGGTGGCTGGCGCCATTGGGGCGCTGGAATACGGCATACACTCGGCCTTTGCGAATGCGACAGGAGCCGGGGCGCTGATCGGCATTCTTCTCCAGGTCTTCTTCGGAGCCGTTGCATTCGGCTACGCGCTGTTGGCCGGCATCTGCCTTGGAGGACCCTTGAGCACCGGAGTGCGCGAGTATGCGCTGACTTTCTACGGGGGCCGCTACCAGGCGCTTGGGAATCTGCTTTATCCGCCGCCGGGCGCGCCACGCGCTCCGGGAACTTATCAGGCTTAGTCAGTGTCCAAGTAGAGAGAGGACTGCTCATCGGCAAGATGATGAGCAGTCATCCTCCGGGGACGGACATGACCGGTCTAGCGCACATCCTCTCCCATCCGATCACGGCGTTGGCGATACGCGCCACGCTGGGCGGCACTCTGATCTACATAGGGCGAGAATTCTATGCGGATCCTTTAGCCTCTTTCCGCGGTTCGGCGCGGCCGCTTCCCTACGATCCATGGGTAAGGCAGACGCTGCGCGCCGTGGCCGGCTTCTGTCTGTGGGGCGGCTGCTTTATATTCGCCGCCGCGGTTGCGGTGCAGATTTTTGGACTCCATGGGCAGGGATTGGCGGTTGCGCTATTGGCCATCGCGACCATCGCCGCATGGATACTGCTTCCCAGGCCTTCATCGCCGGGGTGACAGAGTGTACCCTGAAGACTGGAGCGTGTGGATGCGTTGGATTGCAATTCTGGCTGGTTCGGCGATGCTGGCGGGAAGCGCTGCCGCGTGCCAGGCGCAAGTTGCGCCGGCCAATGTCCCCGCGCCGCAGGGCGCGACGCACCAGGCGGAGCCGCCGGCGGCCAAGGCGCTGCTGCCGGAGTCGTTTGCCGGCTGGGCAGCCAAGGGCGCGCCGAAGACGATGACCGACGCGGCGCAGGCTGATCCGGCGAACGCAGCGGCTCTGAAGGAGTACGACTTTACCGATGCCACGCAGGCCGTGTACAAGCGGAGCGGCGAGATACTGAGCTTGCTGGCACTGCGCTTTCACGACAGCAGCGGCGCCTACGGCGCGTATTCGTTCTACCGGAAGAATGGATGGCCCAGAGAGCAGATCGGCATGGGCGCGACATCCGACAACAACCGGGTGCTTTTCTGGACGGGCAACACCCTGGTGGATGCAAATTTTTCGCAGATTGGGCCGATGAGCGGCGCGGAGCTGCGCGAACTGGCCGGGCAGTTGCCGCAGCCGGAGGGCGGCAAGGCGCTGGCGCCACCGGTCATGGTCAGCCTGCCGAAGGCCCAGTTGGACGGGCAGACGACGCACTATGCGCTGGGGCCGGCGGGCTATGCGGGCGCGGGCGGCGTGCTGCCGCCGGAGATTGTGGGCTTTGATCGCGGCGCGGAGGCGGTGACCGCCAGCTACACCCTGCGCACCGGACCGGCCACTCTGACCCTCATTGACTATCCCACGCCGCAGTTGGCGGCGGCGCAGGAGACGAGGATTCGCGCGTTCATTGAAGCGTGCAAGCGGGCGGACAAGCAGACACAGGCAACCTGGCCCAAGCCGCTGCAGGACTCTGGCCTGGCCGCGCTGGAAGTACGACGCAGCGGGCCGCTGGTGGCGGTGGTGAGCGGGAACGCCTTTACCGACGACAGCCACAAGCTGCTGGCCTCGGTGCACTACGAGACAGAGCTGACGTCGATCGGGCAGCCGTCCGAGTCCGAGGTCTTGAAGACGGGAAAGCTGCTGCTGGGAATCACCATCCTGGTGCTGATCGGCTGCAGCGCATCGCTTTTACTGGGATTTTTCCTGGGCGGCTTCCGGGTGCTCTACCGCCTGGCGCGCGGCAAGCCCGTTTCCTCGGTCTACGACATCGAGTTCATCAGCCTGAATCTGCGGGAGTGAGAGGGCAGAAATTTGCGAACGCGCCGCGAGGCTGCATCCGAAGAGTCAACAGGGGAGTAAAACCCGGGACAAACGCAGAAGAAACCCCAGGTAACACACAGAAAACAAGGAAAATTACCGGATAAAAAAGGCGAAGACAAGTCGAATAAAGGCCCTGTGCATTTCCGCGAGAACCATCTGTTATGTTAATGATATATAAAGATTTATTTCTCCCTCGAATTCTCCTTGACACACCCTTCCCCCGCACCTAGTATGCAGCCAGAAAGTTCTGATGGTTTTGCCTCCGTTGGAACTATTCTCCCTGAGGAGAGAGCTGCCCTGTTGCCGGGCGGCTCTTTCCGTTTTGGACTGGCCGTCCAGGCGGGCGACGCTTGCGCGCCATGAGGTTCATATATTCCCAGACACAAACAGGCCCACGGCTGACCGTGGGCCTGTTGTTTTTTGGGGTGAGCGTCTGAGCTATTTATGCTTAGGCTCATTCCTGGGCGCGGGCTTGGGCGCTGGTTTTGGTGCGGGCTTGGGCTCTGGTTTGGGCGCTGGTTTTGCCACCGGCTTGGGTTCAGGCTTGGGTGCTGGTTTTGCCACCGGTTTTGGCTCAGGCTTGGGCAGAGGCTTAGGCTCTGGTTTTGCCACCGGCTTTGGCTCAGGCTTGGGCATAGGCTTCGGCTCTGGTTTTGCCACCGGCTTCGGTTCAGGCTTCGGCGCGTTTTTCACCTCTGGAAGAGGAGCGTGCTTCTCTTCGGGCAGCGGCTTGGTGGCAGCCGCGTGAGCCGGATGCCCGCCGTTGGCCTTGGCGTATGAAGTTTTGTCGGCCTTGGCGGTATCGATGTGCTGCTTCTGGAAGGAGGTCGGAGGCGCATGCGTCTCTCTCGCAGCAACCGCTTCCTCAGGCGTAGGATCGTGGCGGATGCCGCCGGGGCCGCCGCTGAATGCAACATGGCTATCCCGCGCGACAAAGCCTCTATCCACACGTACGTGATCCTCGAAGACAGCGCCTCTAAAGCGGCTGTCATTGATGTCTACGTGGATTACAGCGGTGTTGTAAGCAAAGACGCCGCCGCGCCACTCGCCGCCGGCAAAGCCAATGCCGCCGAAGCCAAAGCCATAGTTGACGCCGCCGTAGTAGCCGACGTGCGGACCCCAATAGCCATCATGGAAGCGGTAGTGGCCACCGGACCATCCCCAGTAACCAGGAGTCCAGAGGAGACCAGGACTGGGCGCCGGAACCCAGGCGCCGGGAACCCAGTAATAGCCCGACGGGCCGAAGTGCCAATAGCCCGGTGTCCAGATCAGATTCGGGGCGGGAGGGGGAGGCTGCACATAGACCGGCAACGGCGGCGGCGCTTCCTCAGCGATAACGACCTCCGGTTCAGAAACAGGAACAGCAACGGGAGCGGGCGCGGGGACTGACTCTGCCGGCACCCACCGCGCACCGTCCCAGATAAAGGTTCCAGTGCGGGTGGTACCTACTGGAATTTGGCCGAGCGCCTGCAGCGTAGCGGCAGCTATGAAGACAATCAGCGCCAGCGGAAGCCAACGCGCGGAATGCGGAGATTGCATGGGTGAATCCTCCAATATTCTGGCGGCAATGACCTTTGAACCGCGTCCATTCGCCGCGCTTGTTAGGTTGAAACACACTCTACCGACAAAGATTGCACGGGAAAAGGGGGAACCAATTCACAGACAACTGGCAACGCCACTCCGCTGAGCGGCCGCCCTGGCTGGCGCATAGAAGCTTCGCCTCCGCTACGCTCAGCCTGGAAATCAGTATAACGCCAAGATTTCTTCATTATTCACAGAATTTTCCAGCGGAAAAAGAATGGGCTTCCAATCGAAGATGGCTACGGACGCGAAGAGGCCCACGGATGACCGTGAGCCTCTTTGGTTTGAAGGCTGCGACTTTGCTGCTAGTGTTTGGGTTCTTTGCTGGGCGCGGGATGCGGCGCGGGGGCAGGACGCGCCGCGGGCGCGGGATGAGATGCTGGCGCTGGACGAGCCTGCTGCTGCGGGGCAGGGCGAGCCTGCTGCTTCGGAGCAGTCTTGGCTTCTGGCGTTGGCGCAGTTTTGGCTTCCGGCTTCGGAGCAGTCTTTGCTTCTGGCGTTGGCGCAGTTTTGGCTTCCGGTTTCGGAGCAGTCTTGGCTTCTGGCGTTGGCGCAGTTTTGGCTTCTGGCTTCGGCGCAGTCTTGGCTTCTGGCTTTACCGCAGCGGGCGCGGCGTTCTTTTGCGGGCTTAGCGGCTTGGCAACTGCCACGTTCTGCGGGTGGCCGCCGTTCGCTTTGGCAAATGAGGTCTTGTCGGTCTTGGCCGCCGTAATATGCTGTGTCTGGACGCTGGTTGGAGCCGTGTGCTGCTCGTGTGTGGCTACCTGCTCAGCGGCAGTGGGCTGGTGCTGCACCCCGCCAGGACCGCCGTTATAGGAGACGTGATTGTTGTTGACGATGGTGTTATTCTCCACAATCGTCCGGTCGATGTAGGTGGTGTGGATGACGGTCACATCGACATGCATGACCGCGGTGTTATAGGCAAACTCGTTGCCGCGCCACTCGCCGCCGGCGAAGCCGATGCCGCCGTATCCGAAGCCGTAGTTCATGCCACCGTAGTAGCCGACGTGCGGACCCCAGTAGCCGTCATAAAACCCGAAATTACCGTTGGACCAGCCCCAGTAGGGAGGCGTCCAGAGAGCGCCCTGATAGGGCGCTGGAACCCAGGCGCCGGGCACCCAGTAATAATCGCCCTGATCCTGATCGTAGGCCCAATAGCCGGGCATCCACATCAGGTTGGGCTCGGGGCAAACCGGCTGCTCGTAGACCGGCAGTTCGGGTGGAGCGAATCCGACAGAGATGATGATTTGCGCGCGCGACGATACGGGAATCAGAATGAGAAGCAGCGTCAGCAAGAGCCAACGCGCGGAGCGAAAGATGTGCATAAGAAGAACCTCCTGGTTCTTAGTCGCCTGCTCCGCTGAGAGAATCTATTTACCCTGCGCGGGGCGAGGGTGTGGGTACATCGCAAAAGCGTACCCTGAGCCGTCTTCCCCGTTCTGGTCAATACTGGACAGGAAGCCTTCTCTGCTTCAGTTCTCTTGAAAATCATCGTCATAAGCGGCGGCTGGGCACCGTGCCGGCGACGTGACACAAACTGCCTAAAGGAGCAGCCACAAAACGCACAAAGACCCACGGCGAACCGTGGGTCTTTGTGAAGGAAAGCCGGGCCGCACGTCAGCGGATTTACTTTGGCTTGGGTGGGGGCGCGGCATGCTGTTGTGGAGCAGGATGCGCCTGCTGTTGTGGAGCCGGATGCGACTGCTGTTGCGGGGCGGGACGAGACTGCTGTTGTGGAGCCGGATGCGACTGCTGTTGCGGGGCGGGACGAGCTTGCTGTTGCGGAGCCGGATGCGACTGCTGTTGTGGAGCGGGACGAGCTTGCTGTTGCGGGGCGGGACGAGACTGCTGTTGTGGAGCCGGGCGAGACTGCGGCTTCGGAGCAGGATGTGCCTGCTGCTGTTGTGGAGCCGGATGCGACTGCGGCTTTGGAGCAGGATGTGCTTGCTGCTGCGGAGCCGGATGCGACTGCGGCTTCGGAGCAGCCTTTGCTTCTGGCTTTGGCGCGTTCTTGGCCTCTGGCTTCGGCGCATTCCTGGCCTCTGGCTTCGGCGCGTTCTTGGCCTCTGGCTTCGGTGCATTCTTGGCCTGTGGCTTCGGCGCGTTCTTGGCCTCTGGCTTCGGCGCGTTCTTGGCCTCTGGCTTCGGCGCGTTCTTGGCCTCTGGCTTCGGTGCATTCTTGGCCTGTGGCTTCGGCGCGTTCTTGGCCTCTGGCTTCGGCGCGTTCTTGGCCTCTGGCTTTACCCCAGCGGGCGCGGCGTGATTTTCCGGTTTCAACGGCTTGGCGACGGCCACGTTCTGGGGGTGTCCCCCGTTGGCCTTGGCAAATGAGGACTTGTCGCTCCTGGCCGCCGCAATATGCTGTGTCTGGACGCTGGTAGGAGCCGTGTGCTGCTCGTGTTCGGCAACCCGCTCAGCGGGCGTGGCGGTGTGCTGAATGCCGCCGGGACCGCCGTTATAGGAGACGTGATTGTTGTTGACGATGGTGTTATTCTCCACAATCGTCCGGTCAATGTAGGTGGTGTGGATGACGGTCTCATTGACGTGCATGACCGCGGTGTTATAGGCAAAGGAGCCACCGCGCCACTCGCCGCCAGCGAAGCCGATGCCCCCGTAGCCGAAGCCGTAGTTCACGCCGCCATAGTAGCCGACGTGGCGGCCCCAATAGCCGCGATGGAACCTGTAATGGCCGCTGTCCCAGCCCCAGTAGGGAGGCGTCCAGAGCGCGCCGTTATAGGGAGCGGGAACCCAGGAGCCGGGCACCCAGTAGTAGTCGCCCTGGTCCTGATCGTAGGCCCAGTAGCCGGGCGACCACATCAGGTTTGGCTCGGGGCAAACCGGCTGCTCGTAGACCGGCATTGCCGGCGGAGCGAATCCGACAGAGATGATGACTTGTGCGTGCGATGTTGCAGGAATCAGAGCAAGAAGCAGCATCAGCAAGAGCCAACGCGCGGAGCGGAACATTTGCATGAGAAGAACCTCCTGGTTCTATTGCGCCTGCTCCGCTGAGAGAATCGATTTTCGCTGCGCGGGGCGAGGGCTTGAGTATTCGCAGCAAGAGTACCCTTAGCCCTCTTCCCCGTTCTGGTCAAAACTATACAGGAAGACTTCTCTGTTTCAGTCTTCTTGAAGTACAACACACAGACAGGCCCACGGCTGACCGTGGGCCTGATGGTTAGGAGCGAGGAGTCGCTTTAGTAGCGGTAGCTGATGCCCATGCCGACGACGTGGCGCGCCTGCAGATTCACAGGCGTGGTGACAACCGGAGGCCCCAGCACGGGGTAGTAGGGGTTTGCAACATAGATGGATCCGATGTTACCCGCCACCTGGCCGACGCCAATGTCGGCCGCGAAGTGCGGATGCTCGCGCTGAGTCACGCGCACGGCATAGTCCATCGTAGTGGGTATATGGGCGCTCATCAGCGGGTATGACGCAGGATTACAGAGGGTTGCAAGCTCGCACTGGTAGAGCGCCGCGTTCAGCATATTGTTCAGATTCACCGAAGTCTTGGGCTCCTGTGTGAATCCCGCCGAGGGCACGGCAACGACACCCTTGCCGACGGGCAGCGGAATGCCAAGGCCGCCGAAGAGACGTCCGCCAAAGCGAGTGCTCTGGCCGCCGAGGCCGAAGATAGTGGCATTGGTGGCCTTCCAGCCCAGGTTCGCCAGGAAGGGAACCGGTTTTTTCGCCCAGGTCTTCGTAACGGCAATGTATGCGTCGCCGTTGGTGTAGGCCTTGGCAGGCACGGTGAAACCCGTGAGTGCGGAACCAGCATATCCCGACACAAATTTGTCGCCGGTACGAACCACACCGCCGACTGCAATACCCGGCATTGCGGGACCGAACTGCCCGTCCTTGATGATCACCGCCTTGCCGTGGAAGACGTTCATGCCGGGGTAGTTCCACAAGTTGCTGAGTCCAAGCGGTGTGGCCGTAGCGGTGGGCTGGTCCCCAAACTGATGAACACTGCGGGTGTAGCCGGCCTCGGCGCGGTTGGCAAAGGCTTCGGTAACACTGAAGGTTTCAACATTACCGATGACCGCCGCAACATCGATGAAGTGGACGCCGACGGCGGGGTGGGAGAAGTGCTGGCCCTTTTCCATGTAGACAACGTAAGCGGTGGGTGTCAGAAACCCGCCGGTTTGGCCCTCCAGCGACATGTTTTGAGCGCTGAGTTGCCGGGTGGTGAGCGAAGCGACCGCTAGCAAGCCGCAGATGGAGAGTATGTGGATCGCGCGAAGATTCACTGTGTTTGAACTCCTTTGGAGCGCAGTCGCCTGCCTCCGGTGGCGTTATGAATTAATCTCCTTTTAACACAACTGAAGCAGAGTCGTCTGCAACTAAATTCAGATGGTAGACTCAGCCTATGCGGCGAGGCTTGTTTATTACGTTCGAGGGTCTGGATGGTTCGGGTAAAACCACGCAAATCAGCCGTCTGGCCGCCTGGCTGAAAAAACGCGGCCACCGGGCTCTCGTCATCCGCCAGCCGGGCGGCACCCAGATCGGCGACCGCATCCGCGCTCTGGTGCTGGACTCCCGCTCCAAGGGTTTGGCCCCGATGTGCGAGATGGCGCTGATGTTCGCCGACCGCGCCCAGGTCATCGCCGAGGTGATCAAGCCCGCCCTGGAGAAGGGCATAATCGTCCTCTGCGACCGTTTTACGGATTCGACGGAGGCCTACCAGGGCAGCGGACGCGAGTTGGGCTCGGAAACCGTTCTCGAACTTCACCGGCTTATCTGCAGTAACCTGCAGCCCGATCTGACGCTGCTGCTGCTGCCCTCTCTGGGGCCCTCGCTGGCCCGCGCGCGACGCCGCAATCAGCGCACCGCTACCGCGAAAAAGAGCAAAGGGGACGAGAACCGCTTCGAGCAGGAGGAGGAGGCCTTTTATCGCCGCGTCCGGAAGCAATATCTGAAGATAGCCGCCCGCGAAGCTGCCCGCGTGGTGCTGATCGAGGGCGACCACAGCATCAAAGAGGTTCACGAGCAGATTGTGGCCGCGGTTGCTGAGCGGCTGACCCCTGCTGTGGGGCAGATGGCGCTTGCGCGTCATGGCCACCTGCGTTAGACAGGCCTCGTGGCGGAGTACGGACATCATTACAGTTCGATCACGCACTACGGCGATATAATTCCAACGAAGCCTTAAAGCGGTTCCACAATTCACGTGCCCCTTCTTACATTGTGCAGGGTGGCATTTTCTTGATGAAAATGCCACTTGAGGGTAGAGATTTTGGGGTACAGTGATTGTGGAACCGCTATAGTGGCCTCAATCCGCACAGTCAGCGAGAGCGCATGATCCATTTCCGTCGCACCCTTCTTCTCGCAGCGCTTGTTTTCGCAGCGCCCTTTCTTTATGCACAGGCGAATGAATCCTCCATCATGAGCGAACTGCAGAGTCTTGCGACGGCCGCCACGCCGCAATCCCCAGCAGCGGTCATTCAGATCGCTTCTGAGATTCGTACCCTGCCTGCCGGCCGGCACAAGCTCCAGCTTGCAGACATTCTTGCGCACCTGGCCTCCCGCGACGACCCCGGCCTGCCGGCCCTTCAAGCTGTAGCCGACACACTGGCCCAGTCGCTGGCCGAGTTTCCCTTGCCAGGCACGGGCGACCAGCCCCCCATGCCCTACATTGACCTGGCCAAACTCGTTCACTACGAGCACGTAAGGGCAACCCTCGATGATCCATTACTCGCCAAGGCAGCCCTCATGCTGGCGGCCGAAGACGCCGACGTCGAAGGGGCAGATTTTACCCTCAAGGATCTCCAGGGCCAGGATGTTACTCTCTCGCACCTGCGCGGCAAGGTCGTACTGGTCAATTTCTGGGCGACCTGGTGCGGCCCGTGCCGCATAGAAATGATCGACCTGAACGACCTCTACTCGCGCTTCAAGTCCCAGGGCCTAGTCGTCCTCTCCATCACCAATGAGGGAAGCTCGAAGGTCAGTGACTTTGTGAAGGGAAGTGGCTATCACGCGCCCGTCCTGCTCGACCCCGACTCCCAGGCGGCCAAACGGTTCCACGTCGAGAACCTTCCCAGAAGCTTCGTCTTCAACCGCAAGGGCAAGCTGGTAGCCATAGCCGTCGACCAGCGATCCCGCCGCCAGTTTTTTGAGATGCTGGCCGCAGCCGGCCTGAAACCCTAATGCTTTCCTGACCAGGGCGATGCGTCCCATTCACGGGAGCGCCTGTTTTCTTCGGCAAGTTTTGGAGCGCCCCGCGCGATTACACTTTTACAAGTGAGCAAGGAAGACCCATTCGCGCCGCAGCTGGGCCTCAGCTTTGAGGAGCCGCGGGACACGCGCCGCATCTGGCCGGTGCGGGAGCTGGTGAGCCAGGTGCGGGAGCTGGTGGAGCAGGAGTACGGGGACGTTTGGGTGGAGGGGGAGATCTCCAACTACCGCCCGGCGCCCAGCGGCCACGTTTATTTCACGTTGAAGGATGCGGAGGCGCAACTGCCGGTGGTGCTCTTCCGGCGGCAGGCGATGCTGCTGCGCTTCAGGCCGGAGGACGGGCTGCACGTGCTGGCGCGGGGGCGGGTGAGCGTCTACGAGCAGCGCGGCCAGATGCAACTGGTGGCGGAGACGATGGAGCCGGTGGGCGCGGGCTCGCTGCAGTTGGCCTTCGAACAGTTGAAGGCGCGGCTCAAGGCCGAGGGGCTCTTTGACGCGGGGCGCAAGCGGCCGCTGCCCGCGTTTCCGCGCACGGTGGGGATCGTTACCTCGCCAACCGGCGCGGTGATTCGAGACTTTTTGAATATTGTGGCGCGGCGGCACTCGGGCTTGAGCGTGCTGATCTGCCCGGTGAGCGTGCAGGGAGATTCCGCGCCGGAGGAAATTGAGGCGGCGCTCAAGGATCTAAACGATTCAGGGTTGGTGGACGTAATTGTGGTGGCGCGCGGCGGAGGGTCGCTGGAAGATCTGGCGCCCTTCAACAGCGAACGCGTGGCGCGGGCGATTGCGGCGTCGCGGCTGCCGGTGGTCTCGGCCATCGGACATGAGACGGACTTTACGATTGCGGATTTTGTGGCCGACCTGCGCGCGCCGACGCCCTCGGCTGCGGCAGAATTGATTACCGAGGCGCAGCACAAGATTGCCGAGCACCTGGCCGAACAGTCGCACCGGCTGGAACGGGCGGCGCGTTTCCAGATGCTGCAAGCGCGGCAGCGGCTGACGCGTCTGCCGGTGAGCCGCGCAGAGGGGCGCGTGAATACACTGCTGCACCGGCTGGCGCAGCGGCTGGACGAGCTCAGCTTCCGCCAGGGAAGCGCGATGGCGCGAGTTCTTCAGTACGCCCAGCTTCACCTGGCGGAGTTGACAGCCGCCGTACTGAGCCACGATCCACGGCAGCAGCTTGGCGAGGCGAGGGAACGGCTCGCCGCCTGCCGCACGCGCCTGGACCGCACGCTGGAGCGGATGGTACAGGCTTCCTCGGCTCGCCTCAACGCCCTCGACGCACGGCTGCAATCGCTCTCGCCGCTGGCCGTGCTGGAGCGCGGCTACGCTTTGGTGCTGGACGCGGCCGGCGGGGTGGTTCGGTCAACAGAACAAATTACGGCGGGCGACAAGGTTACGACGCGCCTCACAGACGGCGCATTTATCAGCCGCGTAGAATCCAAGACGAAGAAATGAGATTATGACAGCAACGAACGCACGCAGACTCTTCGGGACCGACGGCATACGCGCCGTGGCCGGCGAATTTCCTCTTGATGCAACAACTATTTATGCCTGCGGGCTGGCGCTGGGGCACTCGCTGCGGAAGATGGCGACTGAACCCAAGGTGATTCTGGGCCGCGACACACGCGAGTCCAGCCCGTGGATTGGGGCATTGCTGGCGGAAGGGTTGCGCGAGGCGGGGGCGCAGGTAGAGAGCGCGGGCGTTGTGCCGACGCCGGCGGTGGCGTTTCTGGCGCGGACACACGGATTTCAGGCGGGCGTGGTGATCTCCGCCTCGCACAATCCCTGGCAGGACAACGGCATCAAGCTCTTCGGCGCGGACGGCTTCAAGCTGGCCGATGCGGTAGAGAAGGCCATGGAGGAGGAGATCCTCCATCACGCCTCGATTTCGGCCGCTCCCGATCCGGCAACGTTGCCCCCATTGGAGGACAACGCGGGACTGCAGGCTGACTATATTCAGTTTCTCCTCGACTGCGTTCCGGGCCTGCGATTGAAAAATCTGCGCATCGTGGCCGACTGCGCGAACGGGGCGGCGGCATCAGTTGCACCGGAGCTCTTCCGGCGGCTGGGCGGCGATGTGATTCTGGAGAACATTGCGCCCGACGGGCGCAATATCAACCTGAACTGCGGAGCGCTGCATCCGGCGTATGTGGCCGCTGAAGTGAGGTTGCGTGGAGCGGACCTGGGCCTGACCTTCGACGGCGACGCCGACCGCTGCATGCTGGCCGGCTGCCACAATAACGTGATCAATGGCGACGCGATTCTGCTTATGGCGGCGCGCGATTTGAAGGCACGGGGAATGCTGACGGGCGACCTGGTTGTTGCCACCACCATGTCGAACATGGGGCTGGAAGCGGCGCTGAAGCGTAGCGGCATTCACATGCTACGCGCGCCGGTGGGCGACCGCTACGTGCTGGAAGAGATGCAGAAGCACAACGCGGCGCTGGGCGGGGAACAGTCCGGCCACATTCTGCTGCCGCACCTGGCGACGACGGGCGACGGGCTGCTGACGGCGCTGGTGGTGCTGGACCTGGTGGCGCGGACGGGCAAGGGCATCGATGAACTGACCGAGGATTTGAAGGTCTTTCCTCAGGTGATTGTCAACGTGAAGGTGCGGGAGAAGAGGCCGTTGGAAAGAATTCCGACGGTGGCGGCGGCGATTCGCGCGGCGGAAGAGGAGTTGAAGGACTCGGGGCGCGTGGTGATTCGCTACTCAGGGACCGAAGCTCTGGCGCGGGTGATGATCGAAGCGGAAAGCGAAGAGGCGATGAAGCGGCACGCGGAAGCGATTGCAGGGGCGATACGGGCGGAGCTGGGCGTGTAGACTCATTCCTCCCAGGTCTCAAAATCGAGATCTCCACCCCACGGACGAAGACCTGTCCGTGGGGACCCCGAACCTGGGGCACCCAATCTTCTGTGAGAGCGATAGTGACTGCCCACTCACCAGTTGTGCGCAAGATTGAACAGTATGCAGAATTGGGCAATGGGAAACTCATAGATAATGCACGGAGTAGATCCTATGAAAATGAGAATTGCCGTTGTTGCGGTTCTGTTGCCCGCTCTTCTGATGCTGCCGGCAAATGGTTACTCGCAAACGCCGCCCAAGGGCGCCACGTTCACCATCACAGGACACGCAGGCGAGGCACAGCTTGTGCAGATCAATGGAAAGTCGTATGTCGAAATTGAGACACTTGCGCGCTTGACTCAGGGAACCCTATCGTTCAAGGCCAATCAGACGACGCTCACGCTTCCCTCCTTGAATGCAGGCGAGCAAGCATCCTCGCCCCATGCGAAGGCGGGGTTCTCAACAGCTTTCGTCCAGGCGGGCATCGAAGAGATGAGCGTGATCCGGGAATGGCGAATCGCCATCGTGAACGCGGTCCAGAATAATACTCCGGTGTCAGAAGACTGGGTATCGACGCACCACAGACTGGCAGACAAGACTCTGGCTCTGGCCTCCGCCGCCGCATCGACGGACGACGACCGCAACGCATTCACGCTACTCACTGCTGAATTCAACAACATGCAAAAGCTGAGTGACCTCTACCTCGCGATGCGCAAGCAGGTCTCGTTCATCTCACCGGACAACTTCGACATTTCTCTTGAAGAACAGATTCTGAGTTGCGCGCGAGGTTTTGTATCCATGACGGAAAATCACGAGTTTCAGGACCAGGCTAGCTGTCACTAGATCCTGATTTCAGGCTGCTTATTTTATGTCTCGCCAGTTGGGGCCGAAGGCGAGGTCGGCGACCAGGGGGACTTTGAGCTTTATTACGCCTTCCATCTCCGCGCGGACCAAGGCTTCGACTTCGGCGGCCTCACTGGCCGGGACTTCGAAGAGCAGCTCGTCATGGACTTGCAGGACCATGCGGGTTTTAAGTTTGCGCTCGGCGAGCTGGCGGTCGAGGGCGATCATGGCCAGCTTGATGAGGTCGGCGGCGGTGCCTTGCAGCGGTGTGTTGATGGCGGTGCGCTCGGCGAAGCCGCGCTGGTTGGGATTGCGGCTCTCGATGTCGGGAATGGGACGGAGGCGGCCGAAGAGGGTGCGCACCGAGCCGGATTTGCGCGTGGCTTCTAAAGTTTGATCGATGAAGGCTTTGACGCCGGTGTAGCGCGTGAAGTAGCGGTCGATGTAGTCGCGAGCCTCGGCCTGGGGAATACCCAACTGCGCAGCCAGGCCAAAGGGCGAGATGCCATAAACAATGCCGAAGTTGACAGCCTTGGCGCGGTTGCGGGTTTGCTTGTCCATTCCGGCGGCGGGCACGCCGAAGACTTCGCTGGCGGTGAGGGTGTGTATGTCCTCGTTGTTCTGGTAAGCGCGTGTGAGGAGCCGGTCGCCGGAGAAGTGCGCGAGCAGGCGCAATTCGATTTGCGAATAATCGGCGGAGAGCAGTTGCGTTCCGGGAGCGGCGGTGAAGGCAGCGCGAATTTCGCGGCCCAACTCGGTGCGGATGGGAATGTTCTGCAAATTGGGATTGACGGAGGAGAGGCGGCCGGTGGCGGTGGCGGCCTCCTGAAAAGTTGTGTGAACGCGCGAATCGGCGTCGGCCAGCAGCGGGAGTGCGTCGATGTAGGTTGATTTCAGCTTGGATAAGTGGCGAAATTCGAGGACCAGGCGGGGAACCTCGTGCTTTTCCGCCAAGTACTCGAGCACGTCCTGCGCGGTGGAGACGGCCTTGCCTTTGCCACGGCTGGCGGGGGCGGGGAGTTTGAGGTCCGTGAAGAGGACTTCGCCGAGCTGCTTGGGGGAGTTGATGTTGAAGCGGCGGCCGCAGAGCGAGAAGATCTGCTCGCCGACGCGGGTCAGTTCATCGGCGAAACGACGGGAGAGGCCGTCGAGGACGCCGAGATCGATGCGCACGCCGGCCTGCTCCATGCGAAAGAGGACGGGCGCGAGAGCGAGATCCATTTCGTAAATGCGCTGGAGGTTTTCTTTTTCGATTTCTGATTTGAGCGAGGGAACCAGGGCGCGAATAGCTGCGGCTCCAGCCGCGAGAGTAGTGGGCGCGGGCTGTGAGTGGCGCGCGGCCACATCGGCGAGCGATTGTGTGGAGTGGGTGGGGTTGAGCGCGTAGGAGAGGAGCATGGTGTCGTCCACTGCGCCGCGCAACTGAACTCCCTGCGCGGAGAGCAGGTGGAGCGCTGTCTTCCAATCGTGAGTTTGCTTGGGGACGGCGGCGTCTTCGAGCAGAGTACGGAGTTCGCTCGAGAGCGGGAGGAGCAACGCGGTTGATGGCTCGGCGCAGACGCCTACATGGAAGCGGGCCTGCTTTTCGGCGGCTTCGGCCACGTCGAGGAGCGACATGGACTGCTGTGGCTTGTCGTCCTCTTCTTCAGGTGCTGGCGGAGCGGCATCGAGGGCGAAGGCAAATCCGTGGGCACAGGCGGCGACACAGAAGGAGTCGATCTGGTCGGCGGAGGGCTCATCGTGGAGCTTGACGGCGGGCGCGGTTTCAGAGGGTGCGAGATCGCGCAGCATGGAGGTGAACTCCAGCTCGGTGAAGAGTTCGCGGCAGGCTTCGAGGTCGGGCGGCTGCGTCTGCATGGCCGCGAGATCGAGCGGGAGCGGAACATGAGAGTCAATGGTGACCAGCTCCTTTGAAAGCAAGACGGCGTCCCGGTTCTGCTCCAGCGATTCGCGATAGCTCTTGCGCTTGACCTCACTGGCGCGGTCGAGGACGGCCTCGACGGAGCCGAATTCCTGAATCAGCTCGACGCTGCCCTTGTCGCCGATGCCGGGCGCGCCGGGAATGTTATCGACTGAGTCGCCGCGCAGGGCCATCACATCGACGACCTTTTCCGGCGGGACGCCGAGGACTTCGACGACCTTGGCGGGATCGAGGATGAGGTTGTCCTTCTGCGGGTTGAGGATTTTGACAGCGGGCGTGACGAGCTGCATCATGTCCTTGTCGCCGGAGACGATGAAGACCTCGTGGTGCTGCTCGGCGGCCTCGCGGGCCAGCGTTCCGATAACGTCGTCTGCCTCGAAGCCCTCGGCCTGGAGAATGGGAATGCGCAGGGCCTCAAGGGCGCGGCGGATATAGGGAATCTGGCGGCGCAGGTCCTCGGGCATGGCGGCGCGATTGGCTTTGTAGCCCTCGTAGCTGACCTCGTCGAAGCTCTGCGTCTTCGCGTTCCACTTGCGCAGGGGCTTCATGGCGCGGGCGCGCTCGTCGCGAAAGACCTCTCCGCTCACATCGAAGACGGCGGCAAAGTAGAGCGGATGAAAATCTTGGCGCAACTTTTTGATCATGTTCACAAAAACGTAAATGGCCGCCGTGGGCAGGCCGGCGCGGGTGCTCATGGGCCGGGAGCGCTGCATGGCGTGGTAGGCGCGGAAGATGAACGACATGGCGTCGAGCAGGAAGACGGGCGGCTTGGGTGAGTCGGGCACGAAACGAGTGTATCAGGGAACAGAGAATAGAGATCAGGGGTCGGGTCTTTAAATCAAAGTCTGGGACACTAGGCATCCGTCGAATATACTCGACTCAGATGAAGATTGAGGCTCAATTCGATGACGAGCCAGAGTTTATCCGGCAGGTGGAGTTGGCTGTGAACGGAGCTCTTCACCGCTACCCACCAGAATCTTTTGTCTTAATCAAGATCGATAACTGGTTCGGTTCGAGATGGCTTGGTTTTTCTGGAAAGGCGCTTGGAGCATTAGGCTTGACGATCAAGCCTTCGTATCGAAACCACAAGCATTTAATGATTCCGCCCTTCGTGCCTGAAAGAGTTCTCTCCCAACGAAGATTTATCGCTCCTGCATTCGAGGAGATTGATGCGGGTAAACCGGTGCATATACATGTCCCCAGCAGGATAGCCCTTCGGCGTAAAGTAGCCGTCGAAGAGCCGAATACGGCACTCGCATGGTATAGCGGTAAAACAAAGGAAAACGGCCGCGGCTCACTTATGGTTTATCTTCTAGTTGGCGACGCATATTGGGCATGGTTCGTCGAGTTGGAGCGTAAAGAACCGTGGCGGATTACGGAGGCGCGGGAGATTAAGCCCGACGATTTCACTCGCTTGATGGAAGAGGGAACGGGTTCGTTAACAGGCTCGCTGACCTGATAATTTATTAACTCGATGACCATACAACGGTGTTCCCCGCTCACAATATTGAACCTGCAAGTGCTGAAATTTTGTCAGGTAATTTGCTTTACGTCAGAAACATACAGTCGCCGTAGCTGAAGAAGCGGTATTTTTGCTGGACGGCGTGGTTGTAGGCGGCGAGGACAGGCTCGCGTCCGGCGAAGGCACTCACCAGCATGAGCAGGCTGGACTTGGGCAGATGGAAGTTGGTGAGCAGGGCGGAGACGAGGCGGAAGTCGAAGCCGGGAGAGATGAAGATCTCCGTTTCGCCGGAGTGGGCTTCGAGCGGGCGGCCGGCGGATTGAAGCGCGCAGTGTTCGAGAGTGCGGACGACGGTGGTGCCGACGGCGACGATGCGGCGACCTTCTGATACGGCGCGATTGACGGCGTCAGCGGCCTCTGCGGAGAGAGAGTAACGCTCACGATGGAGGCGGACTTCGCTCAGATTTTCGACGCGCAGAGGGGCGAAGGTGCCGAGGCCGACGTGGAGGGTGATGCGGGCGATTTCGACGCCACGGTCGGTGAGCGCTTCCAGGATTTGCGGGGTGAAGTGCAGGCCGGCGGTGGGCGCGGCGACGGAGCCGCGTTCGCGGGAGTAGACGGTCTGGTAGCGCTCGCGGTCCGTCGACTCGTCATCGCGGCGAATGTAGGGCGGAAGCGGCGTGTGGCCGATGCGGTCGAGGACGGCGAAGAAATCGGCGACCGGCTTGAAGCGGAGGAGACGCTGGCCGAAGTAGTTGCGCTCGAGGACTTCGGCTTCAAGTTCGATGGCGCCGGAAGGCGAGGGGAAGACGAGAATCTCGCCGACGCGCACTTTACTGCCCGGATGGACGAGGGCGCGCCAGAGATTTTCGCCAGCCGGCTCGGTGAGCAGGACCTCGACGCGGCCGGTGGGCTTCTCGCGCTCGCGTACCACGGTGCGGCGGGCGTAAAGGCGCGCGGGGATGACGCGCGTGTCGTTCAGGACCAACAGGTCGCCGGGATGGAGGAGCGAGGGAAGTTCGGCAAAGGTTGAGTCGCGCAGTGCGCCTGTGGAGCGATTCATCACCAGCATACGGCTTTGGCCGCGCTCGTGGGGTGGTTGCTGGGCAATCAACTCCGGAGGCAGGTTATAGTCGAAGTCGGCAACGCGCAGGGCGGTCATGGCTGTGCCTTTTGAAATAGATTTCCCTCAGGGGCTAAAGCCCACATCTATTCTGATGACTTAATGTACGGGCTAAAGCCCGTACCCTTCAAATACGCGAAATTTACGGCACGACTAAAGTTGTGCCCTTTCAAAACATCGACTTATTAAGAAGTTCCCTTAGTCTTCTCGAAGTAGTCGCAGGAGCGGAGGCGGGCGAATTCGATGGCGGCGTTGAGCTGCAGGCGCATGGGCTCGAAGTCGTCAGGAGCGAGACCCGCTGGAACGCGCGTCCATGGACCCCAACTGACGCAGATACGGGTGAAGGGTTTGGGGATGAGGAAATGATCCCAGGCGGAGGAGATGACCCAGGCGTGCTCGGGTTGGAGGTGGAAGCAGCCGATGGGCGCGCCGGTCATAGCGGCGAGCTTGATGGGGCCCATCTTGGTCTGGTAGATGGGTCCGCGCGGGCCGTCGGCGGTGAAGATGGCGGTGCGGCCGGTTTGGATGACGTTGGCCAGGCCGAGCAGCCCTTCGCGCGCGCCGCGGGAGCTGGAACCACGCACGGCGTCGAAGCCGAAGATTTTGAGAACGCGGGTAACCAGCTCGCCGTCGAAGCTGCGGCTGATGAGGATGACGGCGCGGGAGTAACGGAAGTAGACCGTGCAGGGCAGCACGCACTGGTGCCAGAAGCAGTAGATGTTGGGTGGCGCCTTCTCACCAAAAAGGGTGGGCGTGACGCCTTCCGGGGCGAGAACCTCAAAGCGCCAGGTGAGACCGCAGAGCCAGACCATCGCCGAGACCAGGCGCGGGACGATGGCCAGGATCAGGCGCTGGAGAAGGGTGAAGCGGGGATGGGCGTTGGCGGGCACTGTTCTGATATTAGCGGAGATAGCGGGGATAGCGGAGCTAGCGGCGTTAGCCCATAACTCCGCGAAGATCGCGAACCCGGCAGCTCAACTGTAGCGTATCCAGCGCACGAGCTCGGGGAGGGTGGCGCGCTTGCCGTACATGAGGATGCCCACGCGGTAAAGGCGCGCGGAGAGCCAGAGGACGCCCCATGTGGCGAGCGCCAGCAGGATGACCGAGAGGGCAATCTGCCAGAAGGGAACCACGGCCATGCCCATGCGCGGGATCATGACGTAAGGCGAGGTAAGCGGACAGAGCGATGCGGCAATGGACCAGGCGGAGTTGGGATCACTGATCATCACCCCCAGCAGACCCATGCTGGTGTAGAGCGGAATAATGGCCACCCACATGAACTTTTGCAGGTCATTGGCGGTTTCGCAAGTTGCCGCGAGGCCCGAGAAGATGGCGCTGAAGAGAGCGAATCCCAGCACAAAGTAGACGGGAAAGAAGATTCCCTCGGCCCAGGAGAAACGGATGGCAATGTCGCCGGTGAGCAGCGCGGCGGCTAGCGAGGTGCCCATGAATATGGTCGCGCCCGCCACCCAGATGGCGATCTGCGTGAAGCCGACAGCGCCCACGCCGAGCAGCTTACCCGCCAGCAGATCGCTGGGCTTGGCCACGGCCAGCATCACCTCGAAGATGCGCGAGGTCTTCTCTTCGATGATGGCGCGGGCCATATCCAGTCCGTAGAGCATGATGGGGAAGGAGAGCATGAACAGCATGAGAAATGCTTTGAGCACGGTAGCTTTCCCGTTGCTCTTGCCGGTCTTTCCTTCCTTGTCCAGTTGCAAAACCTCGATGGGAACCTTGGCAAGCAATGCGTCGGCATCGGTCTGACTCGCGCCCCTGGCGATCATGCGCTGGTTGATGACGCCGCGATTCAAGGCGTTTTGCAGGCTGCCGTACGCGGAGACATCGGCGGCGGAGAGCGAGGTGAGGGTAGCCTTGATCTCTTGCGGATTAGAGGAATCGATGATCAGAACACCATCGATTGCCTTGGTGCTCACTTTTTTTTGCAATGCAACGCGCTGGTCTGATGTTGCCAGCGCCGCCACATCCACCTTGTACTGGGCGTGTGTGTCTTCGAGCATCTGCTGGCGGACCTGGCCGGCGAGGGAGGCGTTGTCGGCCACGATTACGATGTGCTTTCCGGTGCCGGCCTTGTGATCCATGTAGTAACTGAAGGCCAGCATCGCGGCGATCAGAAGCGGCAAGGCGACGGTGGAGATCTTGAAGGCGCGGCCGTGAATCTGCTCCAGGTATTCACGCTTGGCGACAAGAAGAATGTTACGCATTGGGCGTGCCTCCCACGGTCTGGATGAAGATTTCCTCGAGCGACGGTTCAACCAGTTCGAAGCGGTAGATGGTGGCCACGGCCGCGGCTTCGTGCAGCAGCTTCTGGGCGTTGCCGTGCGGCTTGAGCTTTATTTCGGCGTGGCCGGAGAAGTTCTTGGTCTCGGCGATCTCAGAGCTGTTGAGGAAGGCGGAATCCCCCTCGAACTCGACGATGACGTGATTACGCTCGTAGCCCTTCTTGATCTCGCGCAGGTTGCCGGAGAGCACGGCCTGGCCGTTGTTAATGAGGCAGATGGAGTCGCAGAGCTTCTCCACCTGGTCCATGCGATGGGTGGAAAAGAGGATGGCCTTGCCCTGGGCCTTGAGTTCGAGCAGCACGCGCTCCATCAGTTGAGCGTTCACGGGGTCGAGACCGGCGAAGGGCTCGTCCATGACGATGAGCCGGGGCGAGTGGAGCAGCGTGGCGATGAACTGGATCTTCTGCTGCATGCCCTTGGAGAGATCCTGGGTCTTTTTTTGCAGGGCGTCGGCGATCTCCATGCGCGCGGCCCATTCGCGCGCGCGCTTTTCTGCTTCCCCGGCGCTGAGTCCATGCAGGCAGGCGAAGAAGATCAGCTGTTCGAGAACATTCATTTTTTTGTAGAGGCCGCGCTCCTCGGGCAGGTAGCCGACCTGCTCCAGGCTCAGGCGCAGAAAGGGCTTATCGAAGAGGCTGATGCTGCCCGAATCGGGCAGGGTGATGCCCATCATCATGCGGATGGAGCTTGTTTTGCCCGCCCCGTTCGGCCCCAGCAGGCCGAACATCTGGCCGGCCTCGATGGCCAGGCTCAGGTTGTTGACGGCAACTTTGTTCTCATAGGCCTTGGTTACTCCCACGAGTTCGACAACTGGCATGGATACTCCCGCAGATCAAGGTGTTGTTTGGATTCAAGCGAATACGGCCAGGATCAAGGAAACCGGAGGGACCGGCCTGCATGCAGTGTAGCAAAACCCTGCGCGCAGGCCGCGCACAGGGCCGGATGCAACGACGCTGAAAAGGGGGCCGGAGCAATTGAATGCCGCATCTCAATCGGCGCTCGTTCTTTCACTCCCAGCAGTTTCTCAGCATATAGACGTATATTTTCACAGGTTACTAACGGGGGGAGAAAAAACAGCAAAAATGTACTAAAAAGAGTTACAAATGTCCCAAAAACCAGCACTAAAGAGTAACTTTTTCAACATGAACAGGCGGTGATGAGGCCAGCGAGAAAATGGTACTCTGATTTGGCCATGTCAGATTATGATTTTTTCCTCAACGAGCCCGTTAACGGTGCGGCGCACAAGCCGCAGTCGATCACGGAGCTTGATGTTCGCCAGGCCGTTCTTGAGGACCTGGCATTAAAGATTCTTTACCTGACGGGATCACTGTCCGTCACTGAGTTGGCAGACAAGACCAAACTCAGCTTTGAAGTGGCCAAGGAACTGGCATACCAGTTGCGCACGGAACAGTTCTGCCAAGTGACGGGAATGAATGGCAACATTCCCCAGGTTGCCATCACCACTCAGGGCAGAACGCGGGCCATGGAGCTGCTTTCGCAGAATCACTATACGGGTCCTGCGCCGGTATCTCTGGAGAGCTACGTTGAGCAGACGCGCAAACAGAGCATTCGCAAGGTGGAGGCGCATGCCGAGGATTTGCATCGGGCCTTTGCGCATCTGGTGATCAGTAGCGAAAAGTTGCGGCAGTTTGGCACGGCGGTCAACTCCGGCAGTTCGATTTTTCTCTACGGCCCTCCGGGAACCGGCAAGACCACCATCGCCGAGACGTTGTCGCGAGTGGTTGCCGAGGATGAGGTGTGGATACCATACGCGCTGGAGGTGGATGGCCAGATTATTACAGTCTTCGATGCGGCGATTCACAAGCGCGCAACGAAGTCAAGTTCCATGACCAAGGACAGCCGCTGGGTGCTGTGCAAGCGGCCAGCGGTGCTGGTGGGCGGCGAGCTGACGGCCGAGATGCTGGACCTGCAATTGAACCCGGTGACGAAATTCTATGTCGCGCCGGCGCAAATGAAGGCTAATAACGGGGTGCTGATCATTGACGACTTCGGGCGGCAGCGGATTCACCCCGAAGACCTGCTCAACCGTTGGGTTGTTCCCCTGGACCGGCGGATCGATTTTCTGACGCTGGCGGGAGGAAAGAAGATCGAGGTCCCGTTCGAGATGCTGGTGGTCTTTGCATCCAACATGGATCCGGCGGAGCTGGTGGATGCCTGCTTTCTGCGCCGGATTCAAACCAAGATTCAGGTGGGCACGGTTACAGACGCGCAGTTCAGCGAGATCTTCCGCCGCGTTGCCGCAGAGAAAGGGGTGGCGTATGACGCCGGCGTGCCCAAGGATTTGATCGCTTTCATCCGCGATACGCTGAAGCAGGAGTTGCGCCAGTGTTATCCGCGCGATCTTGTGAACCAGGTTCTCTGGGCCGCCCGCTACGAGAACAAGAAGCCGCATATGGATTACACGGCCATGGCGCAGGCGCTCGAGGCATACTTTCTGGCGAAGGGGTAGCGGGACTTGTTTCGATGCTACGCCACTTTGATCTCATCGAGCAGATCGGGGTGACGATCAAGCACTTTGAGCAGCTTGACCAAGGCCAAAGGCGGCTTGGTCTTGCCGTTCTCGTAGCGGGAAAAGGCATTGACGCCGCCGCCGAAGATTTCGGCGGCTTCGCGCTGGTCGAGCGCCAGCTTCTTGCGCACCTTGACAATGAAAGCCGGGTCAACGATGGCGGCATTGACCTGCCGGGAAAAGGCTTGCATCTCGCGCATGACGCGCTCCGATTCGGCGCCGTCGAGGATGGATTCGGTGCAGGCGGGACAGTACTCGCCTGTCACCGCAAGAATCGTGGTGGTCTCGCCTTTGTAGGTATAAGGAAGGTCACGGGTATCCGCGATCAACTCCGCCGCTCCGCAAACCGGACATTTCATCTTCATAGCTCCTTAAAAGAAACGATCAACACGTCATCGATGACCGTCAGTTTCAAATACACATCCCCAGCCGTGGTCCTCGGACGGTATACGTCTTGCCAGATGGTGTGATCGGCATATGGCATATGTGGTCATGCTCTTGTAGAAGTCAGCCGGTTTTGAGCGCCATTACTACGGCCAGCATCTCGGAGTGGCTGAAGCCCAAAGCATTCGCACCGGCTCGCGCTATATGCGTGGTCCGCACCTTGCCTGCTTCGACCAAGGCTTTGACTCGCGACAGCATACAGTGCGGAGATCGCTTCTCCATGATGGAATGTTAACCTAGTTGGTTAATTATCGCAACACCTGGGAGGTTCCGCAATACTGCCGTCGCTACTCGATAAGGGCGTGTGGCCCAAGGCTGTGAATCAGTGATTTCATCCAACAATCACCATCGCGGCCAACTAATTACTTTACTGAACCGGTTTGTCCCACCACACGCGCGCCATTTAGCATCCGGAGTGTGGCAGAGCTAGATAGTCCGGTGATGTATGTGAAGGGCGTGGGTCCACGGGTGGCGGAGATGCTGGCCGCCAAGGGGATTCAGACGGCCGAGGACCTGCTCTATCACCTTCCCTTCCGCTACGAGGACCGGCAGCATCCGCGCAGCCTGGACGAACTTGTGCCGGGCGAGACGGCCAGCGTGATTGCCGAGGTGCGCGGGGCAATGCTATTGCGGACCCGCAAGATGCCCATCTTCGAGCTGACCGTGGGGCAGGGACTGCGGGCGCTGAAGTGCATCTGGTTCCACGGCAGCTATCTGGAGGGCAGGTTTCATGCCGGTCAGACGGTGGCGCTATATGGGCGGGTCGAGCCGTCGCGTTCCAGCCAAAATTTCAAGATGATTCAGCCGCAGTTTGAGCTGCTGCCCGACGCCAGCGACGACGCCGAGACGCGCCTCCTGGAGGTGGGGCGTATTACGCCGGTGTATGAGTCGCTGGGCGGGGCACGGCTGGCCTCGCGCTGGCAGCGGAAGACGATCTTTCACCTGCTGGAGGGGATGTGCGGCGCAGTGCCGGAGTGCCTGCCACGGGCGATGCTGGAGCGGCTCAGCCTGCCGGAGCGCGAGACAGCGCTCAGAGAGGTGCATTTTCCGCTGGAGGGGACGCCGCTGACCCAGTTGCAGGCCGCGGCGACCCCGGCTCACCAGCGGCTGATCTTCGAAGAGTTTTTTTTCCTGGAGCTGGGCCTGGAGCTGAAGCGCCGGAGAATGCGGGAGCGGGCCGGAATCGGCTTTGCGGCGAACGAGAAGGTGCGCGAGGCGATTCGCGAGGTGCTGCCCTTTCATCCCACGGCGGCGCAGAAGCGGGCGCTGGGCGAGATTGTGGCCGATATGCGCACCCCGAGCCCGATGCGGCGCTTGCTGCAGGGGGATGTGGGCTCGGGCAAGACCATTGTGGCGCTGCAGGCGATGCTGGTGGCCATGGAAAACGGCTACCAGGCGGCGCTGATGGCGCCCACGGAGATTCTGGCCACGCAGCATTATCTGGCCATGCGCAAGCTGCTGGAGCGGTCAAGCCGGCGCTACCGGATTGTCCTGCTGACCGGCTCGCTCAGCGAAGACCGCAAGCGCCAGACGCGCGGCGAGATCAACCGGGGCGAGGCGCAACTGGTGATTGGGACGCACGCGCTGATCGAGGAAAAGGTGGAATTCGACCGGCTGGGCCTTGTGGTAGTGGACGAGCAGCACCGCTTCGGCGTGATGCAGCGCTTCAAGCTGATGAAGAAGCCGAATCAGGCAGAGCCGGATGTGCTGGTGATGACGGCCACGCCGATTCCGCGGACGCTGGCGTTGAGCTTGTACGGGGATTTGGATGTGAGCGTGCTGGACGAGATGCCGCCGGGGCGCACGCCGATTGTGACGCGGCGCGTGGCCGGCGAGATGGCCGGGGAGGTATGGGATTTTGTGCGCCAGCAAGTGGCCATGGGCCGGCAGGCGTACATTGTCTACCCGGTGATTGAGGGGACCAGGGAGGACCAGCCGGAGCTGGATTTCTCGCATGATGAGGCGGAGGCGGGGATTGAGACGCCGCCGTTGACCTCTCCAAAGACCGTTCGCAAGGGCAAAACAGCGGATCTGTTCCCCAAGGCCGCACAGGAAGCCAATCCCGGCGCGAAGTCGGGGCTGAAGTCGGCTGTGGAGATGCACGAAAAGCTGCGCACGGGGCCGCTGACCGGCCTGCGCGTGGGCCTGTTGCACGGGCGGCTGGACGCCGACGAGAAGGAGATCATCATGCGCCGCTTCCAGCGCGGCGAGATTGACGTGCTGGTGGCTACCACGGTGATCGAGGTGGGCGTGGATGTGCCGAACGCGACGGTGATGGTGGTAGAACATGCGGAGCGGTTTGGGCTGGCGCAGTTGCACCAGTTGCGGGGGCGGGTGGGCCGCGGGGCGGCGAAGAGCTATTGCGTTCTGATCACCGGCGAGCACGTTTCACCGCTGGGCGAGGAGCGGCTGAACGCCATGGTGCGCACGCAGGACGGGTTTGAACTGGCGGAGCTGGACCTGAGCCAGCGCGGGCCGGGCGAGTTTTTCGGGACGCGGCAGGCGGGGATGCCCGACTTTCGCGTGGCCAACCTGGTGCGCGACCGGCAATGGCTGGAACTGGCCAAGATGGAGGCCGCGCGCTTTGCCGCTGCCGGAAAGAGCGAGAATGCAGAGGCCACCGAGGCCGAGCGGAAGACGGTACGGGAGCGGCTCAAAGAGGCCTGGCAGCGCCGATATGGCCTGGTTGAGGCCGGTTGACCACGCAACACAACGATTCTTGCCGGCTTCATGCCTGACATTCTGTAATCAATGCACTGTAATCAGTGCAATCAGCTAAATCGATTTACCTGATTGCATAACTATTTTAATGATTCTGTATTCTCCACCAAATAAGAATATAAATGCGACCAATTTCATCGGTGGCAGAAAGGATGCGACACAATTATGAAAATTCGTCTCCCCCTGTTTATAGCTATCGTGCTTTCAATCATTCTCATCACCGGATGGAAGCCGAATGTTCCACTTTTCGGATCGAAACCGGATGCGAAAACCATGCAGACTTCATTGTTGAGCGCCGTCAAAGCTGACAATACCGAAGAAGCCATAAGGCTTATCAATATGGGCGCCGACGCGAACTGCCGCACCTCTCCGAAGGGCTGGAGCGCGCTGCATTTCGCGGTGCGGAACGGAAATGCGGAGATTGTCGAGGCGCTTCTGCAGGCTGGCGCCGATCCTAACTACACGGGAACCATGGAAGGGCAAACAGGCTCGATCATCTCCGAGAAGCCCCTGGAGATTGCGCAAGCGGCTCTTGATCTGGTCTACCAGGTACCGCCCTCCAGCATCGAGGAGACACTCCACCAGGGCGGACTGTACGACCCGGCACTCATCAAAAGCATGAAAGATCCGAAGGCTGCTGACCGCTATCAGAAGGTCGTCGAAGCCCTGGCCAGAGTTACCAAAGAATCGTAGCTGAAAAACTTTCTGCCCTGTGCCAGGCCTTCCACCCTTTCCGCGAAGCGTCCTCTCGCTTCTCAAGGTGGAAGGTTAAATTTTTGTGCTGACAATCATATGTCTTCTAGTTGCGGGGTTATGCGCCGGGGATGCGCCCGCCGCGCCGCCCTCGCCTGGTGGAGACCGGTTGACCCCGCAATCAGCCGTTTGATAGCATCAGAATTGCGATTCTGTATCAATGCGAGTGAATTCACGAGATTATTTCATAGCATTGTTCTCCGGAACGAGATAAAGGCCGACAGGATCGGCGGATAATTGAAAGGATAAAAACGCTGCAATGAGATGCAAATCGCTGTTTCTTTTTGCTCTGGGAGTTTCTCTTTTTTCTGTTACCGGCTGCAAACCCAATCCGGAATTGCTGATGACAGCAGTCCGGGCCGACAACACAGCAGAAGCCATCAAGCTGCTCGGGAAGGGCGCCGATCCGAACAGCCGCAGCTCGCCAAACGGCTGGAGCGCGCTGCATTACGCGGCCATGAACGGCAACGTGGAGATTGTCAAGGCCCTGATTAAATATGGTGCTGACCCAAACTACTCCGCAACCAAGGACGGGACGGGGAATGCGGTCCTGGACGTGAAGCCTTACTCGCTCGCGCTGGGAATGCTGGATGTGGTCTGCGAGGTAGAGCCCAAAGAAATCGAGGCAAAACTGCGCGAGAATGGACTCAACGATCCGGTGTTGTTGAAGAACGCGAAGGATCCAAATGCCATAGAACATTATCAGGATGTCGTTGAGCTTTTAATTAACATTACAAAGGTGTAAAGAGCGGCAATGCGCGCCGGCTCATGGATGCATTTCCGCCCGTAGCAGTTGAAAGGCAGGAAGCCCATGTTGCGTGTCACTCTCTTTTTTGTCGCATCCGTCGCGATCCTGCTGCTGTCGTGGCGATCTTTGAAAGACGCGCGCACCCACGGATTCTATCGTTTCTTCGCCTTCGAGCTACTGCTGGGGCTGATTCTTTGGAACGCGCCGTTGTGGTGGCGCGACCCGTTCTCGGGCTGGCAACTGGTTTCTTATCTCCTCGGCGTAGTGTCTATCGTGCTGGTGATTGAAGGCTTCCGGCTGCTGTGGGTGATAGGCCGGCCGGCTCCAGCCAGCGCCGAGCGCGCCAAGAGCGCCAATCTGGCCTTCGAGAACACGACAACGCTGGTCACAGTGGGCGCCTATCGCTGGATCCGGCATCCGTTGTATGCATCGCTGCTGGCGTTGGCGTGGTGCGCCTGGCTCAAGAATCCGGCGGGGCCGGCTTCCATTGCTATGACGCTTGGCACGAGCGGTTTTCTGCTGGCCACCGCGATGGCCGAAGAGCGGGAAAACCTGCAGCGTTTTGGCGCGGAGTATGCCGCTTATAAAAAGCGCACCTGGCGATTTATTCCTTTTGTTTTCTAGGGTCTGACCGCAGAAAGATTCATTGCCGGCAGAGGCGGACCTGGCTGGCCTGTCAAGCTGCCCCGGAGGGTTTTGCGTTGTACATCCCCTCGACGGGAAAGGTCTGTATCTCGAGGTCGATGCTGGCAATCTCGGTACCGCACTCCTGCTGGTGGCTGCGGGTACATTGGCAGAGTTCTGTAAAGCGGATGTGCCCATTCTGGCTCAGTTCCAGGCCAGCGGCGATCATCACGCTGTAAATATCGACGCAGGCCTGCCGCTCAAATTCGAAGAGCATATTGACGAGGCCGCTATCGTTTGCTCCACGGCTGAGAACCCAGCCGCCACAACCGAGGATTGCGCCGGTGAGGGTCTGGACGAGTCGCGAGGGCTCTTCGATGGAGATGGCCCTCATCTGCATAGCCCAGGGAATGCTCATCGTTTGCCCGGCGTCGTGGGTTGGCAGCGAAAGTCTCACAACTTCTTTATCGGAACGTGGGAAAACAGCATAACCATTGTTGCGGAGTCGCACGGAAGCTGACCGGCTTTGAGACATCTCAGGCAGCGGCGAGGCCCGAAAGCCCGACGCTGGTAATTGGAGGCGCGCCAGAGAGCGGCGTAAACACAACAAAGGGGAGTGATGTAGCTTCATAGATAGCATGATTGTCGGCTCCGGAATCGATGTGGTGGAGATCGGGCGCATCCAGCGGTCCATGGACCGCTACGGGCAGCGGTTTCTGGCCCGCGTGTACACCGCAGGGGAACAGGCCTATTGCCTGCGCAAGCGAAAGGCGGCGGAGAGTTTTGCCGCCCGGTTTGCCGCCAAGGAGGCTGGAGCCAAGGCGCTGGGTACGGGAATCAGCCGTGGAGTGAACTGGCTGGAGATCGAGGTGGCGCGCGAGCCCGGCGGAAGGCCTACCCTCCAGTTTCACGGGCGCGCGGCCGAGTTTGCCGCCCGACTAGGCGCCCGCCGCGCGGCGCTTTCCTTGACCCACACCGCAGAGCTGGCCATGGCCAGCGTTGTGCTTGAAGATGGACCTTGATTCTTCGTTTTCTGCTATTCTCAAGGCATAAACCGCAGCATTTTTTAATCGAGGGATGACGTGCCAAGCCGTAAAGAGATTCGATGGTCGCAATTGAGAGTGGGAGCGTTGGTCCTTCTGGCCTCGGCCATCCTGATCATGCTGATTCTTCTCATGTCCAGCGCGAGCGGCGGGCTGTTTTCGCGGAAACTGGAGTTCCGCTCCTACTTTGAGAATGCCGCCGGGCTGAAGGATGGCGCGCCGGTGACGCTGGAGGGGGTAACCATCGGCAACGTGGTTCATGTCCGTGTGGTGGGGGACCGCAACCCCACGCCAGTGGAGGTGACCATGCGGGTGGGCCGCGAATACCTGAACCGCCTGCATACCGATTCGACCGCCGCGATCGACCAGGCGGGAGTGCTGGGAGACAGCTATGTCGATCTGAGCTCGGCCCATGCCAGAGGCCCACAGCCGCAGAACAACGCCGAACTGAAGGCTGCCGGCTCGCCCAGCATCCAGGATGTAATCCGCACCAGCAACGACTCCATCCTCGAACTCAACAAGCTGCTGCACAAGGCAGAAACCACCTTCGATTCGATCAACTCCAGGCGCGGCGCCGCGGGCGAGTTGATCAACGACCCCAAACTCGCCCAAAAAATAACCACTATCGCCACCGATCTGGAGACCATCACCAGCGCCGTCGCGGAAGGCAAAGGCTCGCTGGGCAAGCTGGTCAACGACGATACGCTCTACACCCGCGCCAACGCGGCCGTCGACCGTCTGAACAAGATCACCATCGCCCTGGACTCAGGCAAGGGGAGCGCGGGCAAACTACTGAAGGATGAGACGCTCTACGACAACCTGAACGCCGCCGTAACCAATGTGAACCAGATGGTGGCCGAGATCAACGCCGGCAAAGGCGCGCTGGGCATGCTGGCCAAAGACCCGGCCTTCGCGGCAAAGCTGGACGACACCATCGGCAGGTTGGACTCGATTCTGAAGGGCATGGACGAGGGCAAAGGGACGCTGGGGCAACTGGTGCAGAACCGCTCGCTCTACGACCACACCGACCAGGCCCTGGATCAGGTCCAGCAACTGGTAAAGGGCATGCGCGAGGACCCGAAGAAATATTTAGTGATTCGGATGAAGGTATTCTGAGCGGGGACTATTGAAAGGCGTTCTTCCGTGAAGCATTGGCCGTGGAGCAAAATTCTAGCTATCTTCGCCTGTTTGCTCATTGTGATCGGCATTGCTCCCCCTGCCTCGCTGTTTTTTGGGGGCAGTCACAACTTTTTCCCGTTGAAAATGCCGCTTCCGCTTACGAAAGGTGAATACACATCCCAAATTTTCACGACGGATTTGGACGATGCATATGAAATTTACATTATTCCCGATGATTTCCGGACAAAAAAGATTCAACTGAACCTGGACTGGAAAATCGTCGACGAAAGCGGAAATGTGATCCAGCAAGGAAGATATAGAGAACTAACTGAAACTAACTGGGTGACGATTGGAGAATTCCAGTCAAAGATTAATCGGCGCCAAAAGATCATCGTAAAAGTAAATCAGAATGTTGAAGGAATCGGCACAGCGCAGCCACGATTAATAATTGGTTTGCCCCAGAGGAATTCTGATTACTATGATGTTCGCGACATATTCAATGCATGGGCGGTCATTATTGCCGGTCCGGGCGCGATACTACTGCTTTTCCTGCTGATTCGGCGCATGAGACAGCCAAAGCAACAAAACATTTGACCGTGCAAGGAGTCTAACGGCTTATGATCCGCCGCTGCGATGAGCGCGACTTCGAGCAGGTCTGGGCCATCATCAACAATGGCGCCCAGGTCTACATAGGAATCATCCCCGCGGATCGCTGGGCAGAACCCTATATGTCCCAGGAGAAACTGTGGCATGAAATCGGCGATGGGGTAATCTTTTGGGGATACGAAGAGGCGGGAACACTCGTTGGCGTCATGGGCATTCAAGAGGTGCAGGATGTGACCCTGATCCGCCACGCCTATGTTCTTACCAGCAGACAGAGGCGCGGAATTGGAGGAAGCCTGCTGCATCATTTGCTCGCGCTCGCGAACAGCCCGGTGTTGATCGGCACGTGGGCGGATGCGGAGTGGGCGATTCACTTCTACGAGAAGAATGGCTTTAGATCAGTCAGCACAGAGGAGAAAAACCGTCTGCTGAAAAAACATTGGACGATACCCCAACGCCAGATTGAGACGTCGGTTGTGCTGGCCGATCTGATGTGGCATGAAACCCAGCGATAATTGCGCCGCTAATTGGCGAACGCGCTGCCTCTATACATCTTCCAGAACTCCACAAAACCTTTGAGGCGCACGACCTGGAAGTAGTCGCTGGCGACGAGGAAGAAGAGGGTTGCCGCGGCCCAGACGATGTGCAGCGCATCCGGGCCCAGCTGGTCACTGAAGGGCAGCGGGGCAGCAGAGAGCACCATAGCCAGCACGATGAGCGCCAGCTTGACGATGCCCATGACCAGGTTGATCTCGACCAGCTTGGCCGTCATAGCTTTGCCGAGGCGGAGAGATTGACCGAGGGCGGAGAGCGGGGAGCGGTTCTCGAGCAGCATGATGAGCGGCGCAATGGAGAAGGCCCAACTGAGGAGCGCCCAGGCGGTGAAGAATCCCAGGGAGAGGAAAATGACCCCCATGGAGTAGCCGATCAGGTCAGGCTCGGCGGCGGGGGTGATGGTGGCGGCGGCAACCCATTGCATGGAGCGGAGCCAGCAAAAGCATGTGAAGAGGAAGAACGCCAGCCAGGCGACCTGGAGGAGGATCAGGCCAAAAGGGCGAAAACGGAGCGCAGGGGCTGAACTCGGTTCCAGGCGCCTGAGAAGCAGGCTTCGGCCCAGGGCGGAGACAACGACCCAGGCGGACGCAGCCGCGGGCAGAAGCCAATGCAGGAGTTTGTGAATGTGAGGCTGATAAAGCGCCCAGGCGTTGCTGAGCTGCACGGCGGCGACCCAGGGGTTCTGCGGATCGAGAGAGCTAAGGCCGGTGGTCGCGGGCGGCAGGACGATAAGAATCTTGATTGCCTCGAATAAAACTACGACCACGAAGGGGATTCCGAAGGTCCAGCGCCAGAGAATTTCCAGCGCGGTGAGCGAAGGCCGCTGGAAGACCCAGCCCATCTGGCCGACGAGAGACTGGGTTCCGCGCAGGGGCGCGGGCATGTTACTTCACCACCAGATTGACGAGCTTGCCGGGGACGACAATGACCTTGGCAACATTTTTTCCAGCGGTGCGAGATTTGATCTTTTCGTCAGCGAGAGCCGCAGTTTCCATGCCCTTGGGATTGGCATCGGCGGGAACACGAACGATCACTACCAGCTTGCCGTTGATCTGCACGGGAATCTCCAGTTCGTCTTCTTTGGCCAGAGCGGGATCGCTGACGGGCCAGGGAGCGCGCAGAATAGAGCCATTCTCGCCCAACTCCTCCCACAGTTCGGCGGCAAGGTAGGGAGCGAAGGGGGCCAGCAGCAGGACCAGCGTACGCAGCAGCTCGCGGACCACCGGCGCGGGAACTTCGCCCGCCGCCAGTTGCGCGTCTGATGATTGGATGTCGTTGACCAGCTCCATGATGGCTGCCACGCAGGTGTTGAAGTGCCAGCGGCCTTCAAAATCCAGCGTGATCTTGGCAATGGTCTGGTGCAGTTTGCGCAGCAGGACGGTTCCGCCAACTCCGCCGTTTTGTGTCTTAGACTGGCTCTCGCGGACGGAGCGAGCCACAGGCGCGTATTTTGTGGTCAGACGCCAGACGCGGGCCAGGAAACGGCTGACGCCGGCGACGCCGTCCTCCTGCCAGTCGAGATCGCGGTCGGGCGGGGCTGCAAAGAGGGCGTACATGCGCGTTGCGTCAGCGCCGTAGCGGCTCACCATGTCGTCGGGCGAGACGACGTTGCCCTTGGACTTGGACATCTTGGCGCCGTCTTTGATGACCATGCCCTGGGTGAAGAGGCGGCGGGCCGGCTCGTCGTTCGTGATCATGCCGAGGTCGCGCATGACCTTGGTCCAGAAGCGCGAGTAGATGAGGTGGAGAATGGCGTGTTCCACGCCGCCGATGTACTGGTCGATGGGGAACCAATACTGCGCGGTTTTGGAGTCGAAGGGAGCTTTCGCGTTCTTCGCGTCAGTGTAGCGATAGAAGTACCAACTGGAATCGACGAATGTGTCCATGGTGTCGGTTTCGCGGCGCGCCGCGCTTTTACACTTTGGACAAGTTGTGTGCAGAAAATCGGGCACGCGGCTCAAGGGCGATCCGCCCTGCTGCGTGATCTCAATTTGAGGGGGCAGCACGACCGGCAATTGCTCGTCGGGCACCTGCACCAGGCCGCACTTGTCGCAGTGAATCATGGGGATGGGCGTACCCCAATAGCGCTGCCGGCTCACGCCCCAGTCCTTGAGGCGGAAGGTGACCTTGGGCTCGCCAAAGGCCTTGCAGGCGGCAGCCTTTTGGAGTTGTTTTTGTGCCTCGACACAAGTGAGGCCGCTATAGTTGCCGGAGTTGACGAGGACGCCCTCTTCAGATAAGAAAGGGAGCGATCCATCAGCGGTCGTATCGACAGGCCGGATCACCTGCACAATGGGTAAGTCGTACTTGGTGGCGAACTCGAAGTCGCGCTCGTCGTGGCCGGGAACGCTCATGATGGCGCCGGTGCCATAGTCGGCCAGGATGTAGTTGGCCACCCAGATGGGCAGGCTCTGGCCGTTGTAGGGATTGACGGCGTAGCGGCCGGTGGGAACGCCGTGCTTTTCGATGGCGCCCAGGTCGCCGGCCTCGCGGGCACGCTTCTGCTGGTCGAGGAGCTCGTCAACCTGTGCTTTGAGAGCGGGGTCGGCTGCGGTGAACTCTTCCACCAGCGCGTGCTGCGGGGCCAGTTGCACGCTGGTTGCGCCGAAGATGGTGTCCACGCGGGTGGTGAAGACGCGGATGCGCGTCATTTCCGGCCCCGACTCTTCGAGGAAGAAATCGACGTCGGTTCCTTCACTGCGGCCGATCCAGTTGCGCTGCATGGTGCGGACTTTTTCCGGCCAGCCGTCGAGCTTATCGAGGCCGTCGAGCAGCTCCTGTGCGTAAGCGGTGATGCGCAGGAACCACTGCTCCAGGTCACGCTGGTCAACCAGGGTTTCCTCGTGACGCCAGCAGCATCCATCGACCACCTGCTCGTTGGCCAGCACCGTGGCGCACTCCGGGCACCAGTTGACCTTGCTCTTTTTACGGTAGACTAGGCCCTTCTCGTACATACGCAGGAAAAACCACTGATTCCAGCGGTAGTACTCGGGGAGGCAGGTGGCGATCTCACAGGCCCAGTCATAGCCCAGACCGAGACGGTCCATCTGGACTTTCATCGCGGCGATGTTGGAGAGGGTCCACTCGCGGGGAGGGGTATTGTTTTTGAGCGCGGCGTTTTCGGCGGGCAGACCGAAGGCGTCCCAGCCCATGGGGTGAAGCACGTTGTAGCCGCGCATCCACATGTGGCGTGCGAGGGCGTCGCCGATGGAGTAGTTGCGCACGTGGCCCATGTGCAACTGGCCGCTGGGATAGGGCAGCATTTCCAGCACGTAGTACTTGGGCTTGCCGCAGGAGGCGGGCTCGGCCGCGTAGAGCGCGGGCTCCGCGGCCCAGCGCTGCTGCCATTTGGGTTCAATCGTCGCCGGGTCGTAACGCTGTTCGATCTCTTCCGCCATAACTTCTTAGTGTAAACGGGTAGGCGCATCGGATTCAGGGCAGCAACGCCCTTAGCCACTCGGGCGTGGGCTTATATAGCTCGATTTTCTGCCCGTTCTCTTTGATAGCCACAAGCCTGTACGGCCGTTTCAGATCATCGTTGTCGTACACGCGAATATTGGGAAGTACAGCAAGCGCCAGCTTCAGATTGTTCATCACGCGCGGGTAGCGTGCAATGATCTTGTCCGCGGGAACATCGTGGCCGCCTTGCAGGACGCGCATCGCAACGCGATCGTCGGAAATTACCGGGCCGGATATGCCGATAAAGATCAGGAGAACCATATATCTGGCTTGTTCGGCCTCTTTCAGAAAATCGAGTTTTTCTCCTACGGGATCGGAAAAAACAGTCTCAAAGATAAAACTCTCGCGTAATTCGACTAATTTCCGACGGAGGACATCGGCCTGCTTCGCCGCCGCATAGGGGTCCATTCCCAGAGAATGCGCCAGCACATCCGCGCTGACAAAACGCAGCCCGGTCAACGCCAGATGAGATTCAAAAAATGTGCTCTTACCCGCACCATTCGGTCCTGCCAGGGCAACGACTATCGGACGCCGGTCGAGCGGTGACGTCAGGCCCACGCTTCCCGTTCCTTGCGTCGCGGCAGAGACTTCTCTTTCATCCGGATTAAGACGGGTTTCATCCGGTGACTTTTCTTCGCGGTCCGCAGTTTGGCCTGCGGATCTGGCTGGCTTGGCAGGATTGCGCCGGCTTCAACTGTAGTAAACAAACGGTTCACAAAACGGCCGATGGTCTGCTTGCCGTCCTCGCCGGTTCGAATCAGAAGGCCTGGCCGGCTGGGATGCTGTTTGAAGTGCGGATAGGGGCGATTTGCAAGTACATTCTCAACCCGCTTGCGGCCCGCTACAGTATCGACGGACACCAGCGCCTCCGAGAGCGGCTGCGCTCCCCCATTCCGGCAGAGCGCCAATACCTGCCGGCCATCCATCAACAACTCCATCGATCTTCCCAACTTTGCCCAGAACTCCACCTGTCCGGCAATTGAGCGCTCTTGCGCCTCTCCGGCGATCCGGGCGTCTAACACTAACGCATCTGACAGTTTGACCGGCTGACTCATGAATATAAGGTAGCATAATGCTACCTGGAATTCAACCAGGGGCTTGCGCCTCTACTTCACCAGGCTCAGCAGCACCCGCACATTGCGCTCCTCGTCGGCGGGCTCTTCGACCGGGGTTTCGGCGATGAAGGCGGCGTGGGCGAAGCGGGGGTCGTTGAGCAGGCGGCGGAAGGGCTCAAGGCCCATGGTGCCCTGGCCGATGTTTTCATGGCGGTCGAGCTTGGAGCCGCGCTCGGCCTTGGCGTCGTTCATGTGCCAGACGCGGACGGCGGCAAGGCCAACGGTGGCGGCGACCTGCTTGACGGTTTGCTCGTAGCCCTCGGCGGTGACCAGATCGTAGCCGGCGACGTGGCTGTGGCAGGTGTCGAGGCAGACGGCGACCGGGGCAGTTGGCTTGAGCCGGGCGACCAACTCGGCGACCTGTTCAAAGCTGCCGCCGAGGGAGAACTCGGCTCCGGCGGTGTTTTCAATGAGGATGTGGAAGGGCGTTTGCTGCCAGGGCAGGCCGTCGATGGCTTTGGTGATGGAATCGGCGGCGAGCTTGAGGCCCTCATCACGCGTTAGGCCCTTCCACGAGCCGGGATGCAGGACCAGGTACTCTGCGCCCAGGGCGAGGGCGCGCTCGATCTCACCGCGAAAGGCCACGATGCTTTTCTGGCGAATCTCTTCGGACTGGCCGCAGATGTTGATCAGGTAGCCGGTATGAATCACCAGCGGGGTCACGTCGAGCTTGGCGCGAAGCTCTTTCATGCGGGCGCATTGTTTGGGGTCGACTTTAGGAGCGCGCCACATGCGCGGGCTGGCGGAGAAGATTTGCAAGGTGTTGGCGCCGATTTCGCGGGCGCGCTCGACGGCGTTGGATGCGCCGCCGGTGGTGCCGAGATGGATGCCGATGCGCTTGGTCATGGTCACAGTTTATTTGATGAGCGAGAGCCGGAGATTGACATCAAATTCCGATGGTCTTGATGTGACGACAAAGCTGGAACATAGGGTACCCCCACCCATACTTTGGGCACAAAATCCTTGTTTTCTTGAGTTTACAGACGGGGTTGCGCTGTAAAATCGTCAAAACAAAAGAGTTCCCTGCAAAGTCTTCCAGGATAAGGAGTTACGGGCCGTTTCAGGCTGCTTCCGGCTGGAAAGCGGCGCGAAAACGACCTGCCGGGACAATTGGAGGAAAGCTTCTAAGGACTATTGTGCACAAAGTGAGGAAATAATCTGCAAACACCTGCGGTGTGGCCAATCGCTCGCTATTCGCTCGCATGAGGTTCGTGGTATCCCGGGTTCCCAAATGCGATGGAACTGGGCACGCGCGGAAGTCATTTTCCTGCGCTTTTGTGTTAGACTCGCCCCAGGGGATGATCTATGGCGAGCGCGACAGCACCGCGTATTCAGGGGACTGACCCACGCAAAGCTGGGGTCAGAAACCCGTCTGCAAAAATCCCCCAATCTGGCGATAACCGGGAAAAGTTGCTTAAAGACGTAATGCATGAAATCGGTATTGGGCTTGAGGGAATGAACCCCTCGGAGCGTACCCGCGCGCTTGACGAGATTCATTCTATTGCGGAGAACGTCCGGAAGCGCCAAGCCTAATCAGCCGATCAACAAAGCCCTTCCCTTTTGCGGATTCTGGATCAATTCCTGCACGGCGCAACATCTCTTTGAATTCATCGAGAGTTCCGCTGTGGATGATTCTCTCTGCATCCTTCTGTAGCTGATCACGCTCCTTATCTATATGCATCTTGCTCTGGCTGCGTGATTTAGTCATATTCTAGATACTCCCGATATTCACAATTGAACCCAGTGTACCCTATTTCTTAAAAAGCGCTTCCGGAATCATAAGGCACCTGCGGTGCGACCAAACGCTCGCTATTCGCTCGCAAAGGCTGGGGTTCGTGGTCTCCCAGGTTCCCAAATGCGAGGGACCTGGGGCACCCGGCGCAACCCGCCCACTGAATATGGGTGTACGATATACCCTATTAGCATTCAGAATGCACCGGACTTGTTCAGTTTAGTCGGTCATTCAACGGCAATCTTATGGAAGGATTAGCTTAAGAATATGGAAGCTGTCGGTCTTGATTCTAACGGGAATTTTTCATTTCGGGGCATATGCCCTTATCCTGCATGTAATCGCGCCTCAATTTTTCTGAAAATCAATGCCTCTTCTGCAGGGATCAGGAATGAGAGACCTGGCCAAGCAATATCCAGAATTGTTGCGATTCTTCAATGCCAGGGGTGTCAGAAATACATCCTCGGCCTAGTGGAACATACGCAAGGCTACGTTGCATATCAATACCTAGAGCATTACCCAATTGGCTCTCCTGACGAAACAGTTGCGGAAGACGTTCCTGACCATATCAAGGACGATTTTAAGGAAGCATTACGATGCCTTTGGGTAAATGCTTATAACGCAACTGCCGAAATGTGTAGACGGGCTATGGAAGCGAGTTGTCTTGATCTTGGTGCTCCACATGACAAGGTTCTAGAAAAAATGATTGACTGGCTAGAAGCACAGCGAAAGATCACGCCCTACCTCAAGGATGCCGCACACAAAGTACGACTCGGGGGGAACAGGGGTGCGCATCCCCCGGCAACTCCAGTGACTCACACAACTACTCCTGCCACTTCTGCGATTCCGCCGACTGTGCCAATGCCAACTATCGCGACTGTTCCAGCATCACCTATCGAGAAAATTGAAAAGGAACATGCTGAAGCAATTGTGGAATTTACTCGTGAGTTCTTTCACCATGTTTATGTTGGTCCAAAATTGGTAGGGAAGTACGACTTCTCAAAGCCAAAGACGACAATCCTACCAACCAAATAGATCACGTTCCACTGGAGGAGAAATGAAGCTCCTACTCGTTCTACCCATTCCCGACAACACGGAAGACGAGCGGTTCGACACCGCAGTTTCAAGACGTTCACTGACTCGAAAGAGGAATGCAACGCCACGAGGCTGAATGGAAGAATGCGCAAACCGTGAAAGTCACGCGAAAAGACAAATGAGCAAACGACCATATACGAAAACCGGCAGACTTGCTGATGTACTTGCACTCATTCAGGTTTTAGCGCTCGACCCTTATACGCGGCGCAGTATGGAAGACATTACAACAAGAGAACTTCAAGGACCACCAACCTCTGCATCGAATTGGATTGAGCTAGCCAAGGAACACCGTGAGTTTTTCAGAGTCAATCAAGAAACGGAACATGGACTCTCACTCGTCGCACGATATGTTTTACCTCACAGCGAAGGGGAGAAACGCCCACAATTGCCAACCGATTTTACATCCCAACTACTGCAAACTGCAATTACTCTACATGATCGCCAAGTGGCCGCATCTGAATGGTGGAAGATATTTATACAGCCTGTGAGCATGATTTTGAGCGCAATAATTGGGGCTGCGACGGCGCTTGCGACGCTATGGTTCAAAGAGTTTTGCTCAAAATAGGCTGCTTTGTGAAAGGCACCATACCTCCGCTCCACGCACCATCCCGCACTAACCTGCCATTTTGCCAAATATATTATTACCCTCATCAGTAAACACAAACCCTCGAAAAACCGCTACTTTGTCACAAAATAAAGCTTCTTTAGCCAATTTTGGGCGGATAGGGCGGTCTCGAACAGCGTTTGTAGAACGGATCGTTACTTCTAATCGTCATCGTCCGTGGCGGATTTCTTGTGATGGACTTTGAGCATAGCGGGAACTGGTTTGTCTCCCATGGCGTCTTTCCAGAGAATCACATTCAGCTTATCGGCGGGGGCGCGGTCGGCGTGGGTGAAGTCCATCTTCATGCTTTCGCGAGCTCCGGCGGCGGTGGGAAGGTTGGCGGTGTAGATGAGGCCGTTGTCGCGGTTTGAATAATCGGCTGTGTAGGCGGGCTGGTCGCCGGGGCCGGTGAAGAGCGTAGAGATCAGCGAGCTGAAGGCGTCATTATTGTTCATGGGCGGAAGATCAAGCAGCGACTCCATGGTGCGAATGACGCTCACCGTCGAATAGAAGCGGCTGTCGATAAATGGGGCCCCGGCGGTAAATGGAACACCGGCGGTAAATGGAACACCGGCGGTAAATGGAGCACCGACAGTAAATTTAGCACCGACAGTAAATGGAGCTTGAGTTTCGGAGGTTCCAACAGACGAAGGTGCGGCTCCTGGAGCATTTGTGGCTGCGCCGCGCGGGGAGTATTTGCTGATGACCAGGGCGATGCTGCGGTGGGCGTCCACGTGGTCGCCGCCGTTCTGGGCGTCGTCTTCGAGGATGAATATGGCTGTATCGTCCCAGAAGGGCGAGTGGGAGACGGCTTCAACGGCGCGGCCGACGGCGAGATCGTTATCGGCTACCGATGACCTGGGGCTGGGCCCGCCGGGCTGGGTGCCACGGGTGTGATCATTGCCCAGGCGCAACATGACGAAGTTGGGCATGGTGCCCTTTCCCTGAGCTTTGTCGGCGACCCAGCCCTGCAAGTGGCGGAGGAAAATCTCCACGCGCACCTGGTCGGGAATCATCAGGTTGAAATCCGGGCACTCGGCGGCGAAGTGGCCGACTAACTCCTGCTTGGTGGCGGTGTTCGTGGCCAGCAACGGAACCGGCCAGGGCCACTTGTTCACTCCGCCGCCCCATTCGGCGGGGAAGGTTTCGCCGGGGGCGACGGCGTTGCGCGGGCAATGGCCGCCGGGGAGCATGGCTCCTTGCTGAGGATCGGCAACCCTGGCCGCATTGCAAAAGATGGAGGAGATGTACTCGCCGAAGTGGTAGTAGGTTTTGCCGTGGGCGGCGAGATTGTTCCAGATGTAGCCGCTGGCCGGATCGCTCACGTCAGGAATCTGTTGGAGGAGCGGATTGCCGTTGGCGACCATGCCCTCGGAGTCGTAGGTTCGCTGGTTGCCGCGATAGCCTTGCTGCCAGGTCCTTTCCAGGTAATCGGTGCCGATGGCGGCGTTGGACCAGACGTGTCCGCCGCTGGAGACCTCGGCCGAGTCGTAGAAGTTGTCGAGCACGCCGAATTGCAGGGCCAGCCTGTGCTGGTTGGGCGTGATGGCCTCGCCGTACATGGCCAGGCTGGGGTCGCCATTGCCGACGGGCTTGCCGTCTTTCTTCAGGTCGCCGAAGAGCTGATCGTAGGTGCGGTTCTCCTTGATGATGTAGATGACGTGGCGGATGGGATTGGGCTTGCCGCCGGCAAAGGCAATCTTCTCCCCGGCGGCGTTCATGCGGTTGGATTCGAGCACGGTCGCGGTCCACTGGGAGAGATTATTGTTGATGGCGGACTCATCCAAAGTGGCCAGGGAACCGTAGAGGAGCGTGGCAATGTAGGTGAAGGGTCTGAGCAGGTCGCTGTTTTTAGCTGCCTCGGAGGACCTCTGAGGAAAGTTGTTGGGGCCGGTTCCCTTGCCTTTGTCGGTGGCCAGATAAAGTTTGCCGCCGGAGAAGGTGAGGGAGATGGGCATCCATTCGGTGGGAATAAGGCCGAGGGGCTCGACCATGGCGCGTCGCGCTGTCTTCGATGTCAGCTTACTGGTGTCGAAGACGGCGACGGCGTCGCTGCCCAGATTGGCCGCGTAGAGGCGGCTGCCGCCGGCGTTCATGGTGAGGGCGACAGGCTCTGCGCCGAAGTAGCTTTGATGCGGCAGGCGGGTAGAGAAGTAGCCCTTGACTGAGAAGCGGCCGGAGCTTAGGTTGACGGCGGCCACGGCATCGCGGTTGGCGAGCGCGACGTATAGGGTGCGGCCATCGGGCGAAAGCTCAAAGGCGCAGGGATGCGAGCCGGGCGCCATGGGGCTGGAAGGCTTGAGCAGGGCGAGCTTGCGGCCGACGATTCCATTAGCCAGGTCGAGTTCGACGATCTCCGAGGCATTCCACAAGGCAACATAAGCGCGCGCGCCGTTTTTGGAGAGCGCCAGGGCAACGGGATAAGTGGAGGGGACGGCATCGTTTTCGGCCAGGTCGAAACGAGTTTCAATTTTGCCGCTGGCGGCATCGAGGAGCAGAACGTCGTCGGAGAGATTGTCGGCGATCAGGAGCTTCTCCGCAGCCGCGGAGCCGATGACGGCAATCGCCGCCGGGTAGGGAATGCCCTTGTCGCTATCCGCGCCGCCGCGCAGTCTGGTTTTTTTGCCGGGAGCGAGCTGCTGGAGCGGCAGGGGAATGAAGCGTTCGGGGGCGATTTTTCCTTGCGTGAAGCTGTATACGACAATGCCGTTGCCGGTTGCATCCTTGCCGATTGCGAGCGGGTCGGTGAGCGAGGCCATGCAGGCGTAGAGGTGAGCGCCGTCGCGGCTGAAGGCCAGGCCGGAGAAGAGCGTCTGCCTGGCGCGAAGCGGGGTGCGAGAGTCGGGAAAGTCGGCCACGACGCCGGAGTGGGCGGGGTTTTGGGTGTCGAGCACCGCCAGCGACTGCATGTACTGCGATTCAAAGACGCCATAGCCGGCGTTTACCGTGACCACGTAACGCGAGTCCGGAGAGACGGCCATGGAAACAGGCAGGCTGTTCAACCGCTGCGGATGACCGGGAATTTCGCCGATCAACTGCTTGCTGGTTGGCAGATCGATGGTCTGAGCGACAAGGATGCCGGACGTAAAAACGAAGGCCGAATAGAATACTGCCAACCGCGCGGTAGTGTGCATGACCAGACTTTAGCAAAAAGAGGGTGAATGCGTGTTACAGACGTGTAACGCTCGACTGGAATCGCCTTACCCCGCGCACAAGTCCAGAATGTGGTTTATCGGGAGGCAGCAGCGCCTGCAATAATCATCACCATGCGTACTGTGCTCACAGCGGAGCGGCTATGGGATGGGCGCGGTCTGCTTGACAGCCCGATGGTCGAGATCGAGGACGGCCGGATTGCCTCGGTTTCCTCGCGCGCGGTCAGGGAAGCACCCGGCACGGCGCGGGTGCTCGACTTTCCCGGCGCGACGCTGGCCCCGGCGTTTTTCGACGTGCATATTCACGGGGCCAAGGGCCACGACGTGATGGAGGCCACCCCTGAAGCGCTCGATGCCATGGGCGGATTTCTGGCAGCGCACGGGACGGGGAGCTTTCTTGCGACCACGGTGACCGCGCCGCTGGATGCGACGCTGCGGTCGCTCTCCGGGCTGGCCAAGCTGCTGGGGCGGCCGGCTGTTGCAGGGCAGGCGCGGGCTATCGGGATTCATCTGGAAGGCCCGTTTCTTTCGCACGCCAAGCGCGGCGTGCAACCGCCTGAGCACCTGCTTGCGCCGGATATCGCCACCTTCGATCGATTGTTTGAGGCTGCCGAGGGACACGTCCGGCTGATGACGATTGCGCCGGAGTTGCCCGGAGCCGTCGAATTGATCAAGCACGCTACAGCGCGAGGGGTTCGGGTTTCGTTGGGCCACTCGGACGCTACCGCCGCTGAGACCCGCACCGCGATTGCCGCCGGAGCCACGAGCGCAACGCATACCTTCAACGCCATGCGCCCGCTCGCATCACGCGAGCCGGGGATTCTGGGGATAGTGCTGACCTCGGATGAGCTTTATGCCGAGATGATCTGCGACGGGATTCATACCGCGCCGGAGATGGTGAAGCTGTGGTGGAGGGCCAAGGGCGCGGAGCGCGCGATCCTGGTGACCGACGCGATCAGCGCTACAGGAATGCCCGATGGCGAGTACCAGCTGGGAGGCTTTGCGGTGCAGGTGTCCAACGGAAGAGCCATGGCTCGCGGGGTGCTGGCCGGAAGCGTGCTCACGCTGGACCGTGCCCTTGAGAATTTCATGGCTTTTACCGGCGCGCCGCTGGAGCAGGCACTGCGATTGACGACCGTGAATCCAGCAGCGATGACCGGACTGGGAGAGCAGGCTGGTTCGGTCGCGGTGGGAATGCCCGCCAGCCTGGTAGCCGTGGATGGGGCGGGAAAGATGGTTGGGGCGGTAGTGAACGGGCAAGCAGTATTTAATTGACGATGAACACAAGCCCGTTGGAATATTCTGAATAATGTTGTAAAGGATAAGAGTGAGTCCGATGGGAAATGAGAGACCATTCGATGTTGCGAAGCCAAGGACGCCGAAAGGCGCGGCACGACTCCGCGAACGGATTGCACTGAATGCTATAAGGAACCTGACGGAAATAGAAGACGAAGAGAAATTCAAAGATATTCTAATTAACGACTATGGGATCAAGGCTGGACAGCCGCGCTATGAAGCCGCGTTGAGTGCTTGGCGCGAGGCACTAGCTTCGAAGCGACCGCATCGCTAACGGAAGCAACAAGTTCCGCTGTTTTGGCATTCTTCTCTTCTTCGTTGAGTCCCATATCCGTCATTTGATCTTCGAGAATCGCAACGATTTTCTTCAAAGCACTTTCTCGTGAAGGTCTAACGCCCTGTTTACGAGTGCGAATCATCCGAATATGTGGCCGGGATGCGCTTGCCATAAAGAATCTCTCCAGGTGGTTGCGTTCACAGCGCCAGGGATTCAACCCCACTCTATCTGCGCACATTCTAAATCACTTGCAACACGGTCATGGATATAATTACTCCATTCCGTACTTCTATGTTGTCACATCTGTTACAAATGTCAACTCACGGAACAATAAATTCTTTCTACAAGTACTCGTTAACGATACAAACAGTCCTTCCATCTTTCTGTATTGCGTTCCTATTTTAGCCGAAATTAGATGCTATAAGCGTTTCAGCTATAAGGAGCTCCCATTTACAATCTCGTTGACTGTGAGAATAGGACATTTGTTACTGAAGTCGTGCACTGACACAAATCAAATTTATCCAGAGTTTTTTAGCCAGCTGCTTCGGCCAGCCGCTGGGCGCGCCACAGAGCGCCATCCAGAGGAATTGCTGGCTCGCGGCTGACCGGCATCTGGGGCGCGGCGGCTTTCAATCCCGCAAAAAAGGCCTCGCGAACCAGGGTCATGTGTTCGATGACGCCGCCGGTCCAGGCCACCGGAACTTCGCCGGTTATCGAGTGCCTGCGGCGCAGCTTGGTGCGGACGAGAAGGACAAAATCGACGAGATCGGCCGCGGCCTGGGCGAGGGTTTCACGGGCGACGGGATCGCCGGCGTTGGCGAGTTCGCAAATGGCCGGGGCGAGAGCGGCAAAGTCCGGGCCGGGAGTGCTGTCTCCCAGATTGATCAGGTCGTCCAGGTCAGGCGTGCCCCAGATTTCGCCGACTTTCTGAAGGATTTGAGTAGGCTGCTCGCGGTCATGGGCATGAAGCGCGCGGCGAATGCTGTTGACGCCGATCCAGTAGCCGGAGCCCTCGTCGCCGAGGCGCGAACTCCAGCCGCCGGCGCTCTCGCGAGTGCCATCGGGCGCGCGGCCAATGGTGTTGGAGCCGGTGCCGGCAATCTGCAGGATTCCCGGGCCGCCATGGAAGGCCGCATCGAGGGCGATGACCTCGTCGCCGACGACCTCGGAACGCTCGACACCGAAGTCGTTAAAAACTGCGGTGATCCATTCCGTGATGCCGGGCATGGAAACGCTGGCCACGCCGACCGAGGCGGCGCGGACGCCGGTGACGCCAGCCTGGGCGAAGACCTCTTTGAGCAGGGCGCGCAGATTGGCCTCAGCAGCTTCAGCGCCCACGCGCAGGCGCTTGATGGAACCGCTTTCCGCGTGGGCCAGAACCCGTTCACCTTGCAGAATGGAGGCGCGGGTATGCGTTCCTCCGCCATCGATTCCCAGAATCACGCTCATTGCTTGCCTACTCCTTCGCTTGGCCGGAATCTCCAGATTATCGCATGAGGCGCGGGAGCGGCAGAGGCGGGTTTGGAGGCGACCTGCCTGTTCAGAATCAAGGCAAAATACTGGGGTTATTAGGCTCCAAAACGGCATTGCAATTATCAAATTGGACCCATCTCAACATCCTGCCTTGTTTTGAGCCGAATATTTCAAGATCTCCAGCGCCTCCGGCCTTATGTTGGGAGAGCAGCTCTCCATTTGAGGGAGCTGTCCGCCTGTGGGCCGCGAGGAAATCGATGAACGAGATAGAAACTGTAACGCCGCAATTAGCCGGCTCGTATAAGGGCCAAAGAACTGGTCTAACGGTCGAGGACCTGGCCCAGTCGTTTCTGGACAACCTGTTTTTTGGGCAGGGGCGCTCTGTGGAGCGGTTGCATGAGTACAAGCGGCAGCATCTACTCGTCCTGTACATCCTGACACTCTATAAGCGCATTCAACGCGACCCGGAGGCGGAGGTAATGCCCCGAACCTTCATTTTCGGCGGCAAAGCGGCGCCCGGCTATCGCATGGCCAAGCTGATCATCAAACTGATTCACTCGGTGGGCGAGGCCATCAACTCCGACCCGCTGGTGCGGGGACGCCTGAAGGTGGTTTTTCTGCCTGATTACAGCGTGAAGCTGGGGCAGAGGGTGTACCTGGCGGCAGACCTGAGCGAACAGATTTCGCTGGCCGGCAAGGAGGCCTCGGGAACCGGCAATATGAAGTTCGCCATGAACGACGCGCTCACCATCGGCACGCTGGACGGGGCCAATGTCGAGATCCGCGAGGAGGTGGGCGCGGAGAACTTCTTCCTCTTCGGGCTGACCACGCCCGAGGTAGAGAGAGCCGCAAACGGGAGGGCTACAACCCGCGCGCTTTCTTCGATACCAATAAACTGTTGCGGGAGGTGATCGATTCCCTCTCCAACGGTGAATTTTCGCGCGGCGACCGCACCCTCTTCGAGCCTCTGGTGAACTCCCTGCTTACCGACGACCAATACATGCTGCTGGCCGATTACCAGTCGTATGTCGAATGCCAGGACCGAGTGAGCCTGGCCTACAAAGACCAGGAAGCGTGGACGCGGATGTCGATTCTGAACGTGGCGCGCATCGGGAAATTCTCTTCCGACCGGGCGATCCGCGACTACTGCGCCGACATCTGGAAGACCTGGCCGGTGAAGATACAGTTGTAGGCTTCCTTGGGCGGAGTGATTTGGAGTCGTGATTTCTCATTTCCGCACAGCGAGATATGGTGTACCCGGCACCAGGATGGTATTGACATTGTCATGACAATTCGTTAATCTTGAGATTCCAACGGAGAAGTCCATGGCCACTCAATCCATCCTGACGGAGCGGCGCACGGTAAAACTGGACGTGCGGGTATCGCCATCGGCAAAGGCTAAGCTACAGGCTGCCGCATCGGCCGTTCATCGTTCGATGAGCGATTTTGTAATGGAGAGCGCTCTCTCCCGCGCCGAGGATACGCTTGCCGAGCGCCGCGTCTTCGGCCTGGATGCGGAGAAGTGGACCGCATTTCAGGCTGCTCTCGATGCGCCCGCCCGTCCCTTGCCGCGTCTGCAAGCACTGCTCGATGAGCCGGGATTCTTTGATGCCGGAGAGGCAAACCTGAGCGCGAAAAAATGAACGAGGCGCGCTCCATCGAAAAGCTGCGGCGGGACCATCCCATCGATAACTTCGACTGCGGCGAAGAGGCGTTGAATAGATGGTTGCGCAAGCACGCGCTGCAAAATCAGGGCGCGGGCGCGGCGCAGAGTTATATTGGCCTGGTTGATGGAGTTGTGGTTGGATATTGCAGCCTGGCCGTCGGTCAGATCGAGTACATCGATGCGCCGGAACGACTGCGGAAGGGACTCGCCCAGCATCCGGTGCCGATCATGCTGCTGGCCCGTCTGGCCGTCGATAAAAACTGGCAGAAGAAGGGCGTGGGCCGCGCGCTGCTGCGGGATGCCGTGCTGCGCACCTTGCAAGCCGCCGATATAGCCGGGATTCGCGCGCTCGCCGTCCATGCAAAAGACGAGCAGGCGCGACGCTACTATGAGCAATTCGATTTTGTTGCCTCACCGGCGGATTCCCTCCATCTGCTGGTGCTGCTGAAGGATGTTCGCAAGCGCATGCAGGTTTGAGAGGCGGCGCGACTCTCAATAGATAGGCATGTCACGCTCCGCTTTCAACGCCAACACTGCGGACACCGCGGCGATTGTGGTATCGTTCCCGCATGGAACTCCGACGCTTATTTTTCGCCGCTCTTGTTTTCGTCTTCGCCGCAACCCTCAGCCACGCGCAGAGCCCTGCACCTACGCCGCCGATGGGGTGGAACAGCTGGGACGCCTATGGGCTCACCATCAACGAGGCTGACTTCAAAGCCAATGCCAAGGTGCTGGCCGGGTACAAGGACCTGGGCTGGCTGTATGCGGTAATCGACGAGGGGTGGTACATGGAGAACCCCAGCGGCCGCAACCTGGCGGAGAAAAAGTATCTGCTGGACGGGAACGGGATTCTGCTTCCGGTAGTGAGCCGCTTCCCTTCCTCGGCGGAGGGCGCGGGCTTCAAGCCGCTGGCCGACTGGGTACACAAGCAGGGGCTCAAATTCGGCATTCATATTGTGCGCGGGATTCCGCGCGATGCGGTGAAGGCGAATCTGCCCATCGCGGGGACGAGTTTTCACGCTGCCGATGCCGCGGACCTCAACTCGCCCTGCGGGTGGGATGACGGCAACTGGGGCATCGCCGACAACGCCGCCGGGCAGGCCTACTACGACTCGATGCTGAAGCTCTACGCCGGATGGGGACTGGATTTCCTCAAGGTGGACTGCATCAGCGACCACCCTTACCGGCCCACAGAGATTCGCCAAATTGCCGAGGCGATTAAGAAAACCGGACGGCCGATGGTGCTGAGCCTTTCGCCGGGGCCGACGCAACTGGAGAATGCTGCCGAAGTGGCTGAACTGGCGCAGATGTGGCGCATCACCAACGATCACTGGGACGCCTGGACGTTCCCCCGCCATTCCGGCGACGACGAGTATCCCTTCGGCCTGCGCGACGAGTTCGACCGGCTGGCCAAGTGGTTTGTGTATGCCAAGCCGGGCAACTGGCCGGACGCCGATATGCTGCCCTGGGGCTGGCTGGGACCGCATCCGGGCATGGGCGAGCCGAGACAGTCACGGCTGACGCACGACGAGCAGCGGACCGAACTTACGCTGTGGGCGATTGCGCGCTCGCCGCTGATTCTGGGCGCGAATCTGACGAAGCTGGATGATTTTACGCGGTCGCTGATCGCAAACCAGTCGATTCTCTTTATGAACCAGAATGTGACCTACAGCCATCCGGTCGATCTCAAGAGCCTGGGAGCCGGTTTTGAAAACGCACGGGTATGGCGGGCCACGATCAACGCTCCGGGAGCACGGAATTACGCGGAGTACTTTGGCTTCTTCAACCTGGACGACAAGCCTCTGACGCTGCGCGTGAGCTGGGCGCAGCTTGGGCTGGAGGGCAAGAAGCACCTGGCCCAGGACATGTGGAAGGAAGACGGCTTCAAGGAATCGAAGGAAGTGACGGTGACCTTGCCGGCGCATGGCAGCACGGTGTACGAGATTCGAGATACGAGATTGTAAGCTTGCAACGGCGAAATATTTTGGGCGGATTGGCGGCGGTTTGGGTTGCGTCTGGGCGATTTGCGCTCGCTGCCTCGACCAACGGCCAAAAACTTGCGGATGCGGCGCGGGCGCAGTTGGGCGTGACCACGAGCTACGATCCGACCTGGACGAAACTGGACTATCCCGGCGGCGATGTGCCGCGCTCCACCGGGGTCTGCGCCGACGTGGTGATTCGCGCCGCCCGTGACGGACTGGGCCTGGACCTGCAAAAGCTGGTGCATGAGGATATGGTCAAGAACTTCAGCGCCTATCAGCAGCCGAAGAAATGGGGCATGACGAAGCCGGATGCGAATATCGACCACCGGCGGGTGCTGAATTTGGAGACCTACTGGACGCGGTCCGGGGCGCGTCTGTGGGTTGCCAATAAGCCAACGCCGGGCGACGGTTTTCCCAAGCGCATCGAGACGGGCGATATTCTTACCTGGCTGCTGGACGCGCGGCTGCCGCACGTGGGCATCGTGGTGAGCGTTGGCCGGCAAACGCGCGTGGTGCACAACATAGGCCGCGGAGTGGAAGAAAGTCCGCTCGAAGACTTTTCTGCACAACGGGCGGCGGGGCATTATCGCTGGCCGGTGAGTGGATAGCGCGCGCGGCTATGGCTTGGCGGCGCCGAGCTCATCCTTGTAGACCTTGCCGCCTTTCATCACAAACGAAACGTGTTCCAGCACTTCGACGCGCTCCAGCGGGTTACTGGTGACGGCGATCAGGTCGGCGTATTTGCCGGCTTCCAGAGTGCCCACGTCGTGAGCGCGGTCGATGAGGTCGGCGGCGCTGGAGGTGGCGGCGCGGATGGCCCCGGCCGGGGTCATGCCGAATTTAACCATGTAGTGGAACTGTTTGGCGTTGTCGCCGTGGGGATAGACGCCGGCATCGGTGCCGAAGGCGATTTTGACGCCCGCGGCCACGGCCTTGGCGAAGTTCTCGCGCTGCAGGCGGCCCAATGCCTTTTCCTTATCGACATTCTCCTTGGGCAGGCCGAACTCGATGGCTTTGCCCAGAATGTAATCGTCGTTGTAAATGTCGGCGTCCAGGTAGGTGCCGTGGGCCTTCATCATCTCGATGCCCTCGGCGTCGATCAGGCTGCCATGCTCGATGGAGTCGACGCCGGCGCGCACCGCGTCCTTGATACCCTGCGTGCCGTGGGCATGGGCGGCGACCTTGCGGCCGGTGCGATGGGCCTCTTCGACGGCCATCTTCATCTCTTCGTAGGTGAGCTGCTCAGAGTTGGCTTTATCGCCCAGGGAGAGCACGCCGCCGGTGGCATGCAGCTTGATCATGTCCACGCCAAACTTGATCTGTTCGCGGACCACGTGGCGAACCTGCTCGGGGCCGTCAGCGAGAGCGTAGTCGCGCTCGGCGGGGTACATCATGTTCTCGACGCCGGGGGCAAAGCTGTTCATATCGCCATGGCCGCCGGTGATGGAGATGGCCGGGCCGCTGGCCACCACGCGGGGACCGGGAAACTGGCCTTCGTCAATGGCGCGGCGCAGATCGACGGCGAAGAAGGGCTGGGAACCCACGTCGCGGACGCTGGTAAAGCCGGCCTGGAGGGTCTTGTTGGCGTTGATGACGCCGTTAAAGCCGCCCATGAAAGGGGTTTCGCGCACCGCCCAGATGGGGTCGTAGTGGTCGGCGCGGGCCTCCAGGTGGGTGTGACAGTCGATGAGCCCCGGCAGCACCCAGGCCTGGGAGAGATCGACGACCCTGGCCCCGGCGGGAATGGCGACTTCGGATGCGGGCGCGACTTTGGCGATGCGCTCTCCCTCAATGACCAGCACCATGTTGTCGCGCAGGTTGTCGCTGGTCGCGTCGAAGAGATGTCCGGCCTTTACGTAGAGTGTGGGCGCGGCGGCCGCAGGCGCGGCGGTCTGGGCGAGGGCGGCGGGCAGCGCGAGGGCCAGTACGCCGAGAGCAAGAAGGGAACGGAAGATCATGGCCGGCTTACGATTCATGGGGCGCTCCTTTACGACACGATGATTTTCACATTTCACATTATAGAGAATGCGCGCCTGACGCGGTGGAAGATATGGAGGGGAAGGCCATTACCGAATGCTGGTCTGACGCCCGGATTTGCCCGTCACCGCCCCGCCCCGCTTTTTTGTGAGAGACTAGTTGGGCTGGAAAATGGCCGCGATCAGATGGCCTGTCCAGAAGGATCACAAAATGCCTGTACTACGTTCATTTTTTATCGCACTGTCTCACAATCGAACTCTGCGGCGCTTCAGCGAACGCTCCCTTCTGGGCAAGCGTCTCAGCTCCCGGTTTATCGCCGGCATGGAGATCGACGACGCCCTGCGCGTGGCCGAAGCGGTCAACAAGCAGGGGATGAGCGTTACGCTGGACTCGCTGGGCGAGAGCGTGACCACGGAGACCGAGGCCCGGGCCGCCGCCGAGGTCTACCACAAGCTGCTGGATGCGATTGCCGCGCGCAAGCTCGACGCCAACATCAGCATGAAGCTGACGCAGATGGGGCTGAACCTTTCTCCCGAGCTGGCCGAAAGCATAGCCGAGAGCGTGGCCCAGCATGCCGGCAAGACGGGAAGCTTTGTGCGCATCGACATGGAGGATTCATCGCTGACGCAGGTGACGATTGATATTGTCAAGCGGTTGCACGCCAAGCCGAAATTGCGCGGGGCGATTGGCATCGTCATTCAGGCCTACCTTTACCGCTCGCAGAAGGACATCGCGGAGTTGATTGCCAACGGCATCCGCGTGCGGCTGTGCAAGGGCGCATACCAGGAGCCGGCGGAGATCGCGTATCCGCGCAAGGCCGATGTGGACGCAAACTTTATCAAGCTTGCCAACCTGCTGCTGGCCAGCCCGGTCTATCACGGCCTGGCGACCCATGACGACGCCATGGTGGCCGCGGCCAGGCGCTACGCCAACGAGCATGGCATCGATCGCAGCCGGTTCGAATTCCAGATGCTCTATGGGATTCGCCGCGACTTGCAGCGCATGCTCGTCGAGGAGGGCTATAAGGTGCGCGTGTATGTCCCCTTTGGCGACGATTGGTACCCATACTTCATGCGCCGGCTGGCCGAGCGCCCGGCGAACGTGCTGTTTCTGGCCAGGAACTTCTTCCGGTTCTAGGGCAGTGCTTTGACAGGGCACGGATCCTGACGAGGTTACAGCGGTTCCACAATTGCTGTACCCCGAAACCTCTGCCCTCAAGTGGCATTTTCCTCAAGAAAATGCTACCCTGCACGATGCTAGAAAGGGCACGTGAATTGTGGAACCGCTCTAAAACACCGGCACAATCCGCGCGCTGTCATTTTGCAATTGGATGCGGAGAGTTTCTGCTGTCAATACGACTCTACGGAATCGATCTTCCGGGCGACTTCGTTGGCCAGGGTTTCGACGCTGGCATGAAAGAGCCGGCGTTCCCGCTCGGGCAGTTCGTCCAGCAGATCGGGAATGGCGTGATCTCGCAGCCGGGAAACGCGGCGCAGCCGGCGGTGTCTGCCATGGCGCATACAAAAGTGAATTTGCGATGGTAAGGACTTCGCTGGCAAAAGCCGAATCGGAGGAGATCAGCGTGCTCAACTCGTGCAGTTGTACGTTTTCATTATAAGAAAAAGCCACATTTCTCAGTGACGTTGAGTTCACGTGAATTGGAAAACTGCTCTAGCCGTACGGGGCGCAAAGGTATGACCGAAACAGTGCTGCGCGATCCTGCCGGATACGGGCTGCGTCGCTCTGTAGAACGCAGCCGAGCCGTCTCACGGCGCGCGGTGAAATTTCATTGCGCCGTCCAGGTTTTTCCATCCGCGCTTGCCCAGGTCGAACCGGCGTCGTTTTTCAGTTCAAACCCTCCAGCCGGCGCCGCATTGCCGTTCAAACCCGTTTTCGCGCGTACTTCAATGGCGCGACCCGTCCATTGACGGACGACCGGCTCCCAGTGCCGGCCAAAGTCACCGCTTAAAAACAACGCACCATCCAAATCGATTTCCAGCATGAGGTTTCGGGCGATTGCCGTAGAAACAGCCGCCCGGCCGCTAGGCAGCTTCGACGGATTCGCCTTGCGTGAGGCAGACAGTCCAGTGGGCTGTTGTTGTGTAGCGAGGTCAAAGCTGGCGGCAGGCGCGGATTGCTGCATCATGTGCGGCCCCGCCGAGGGCGCCTGGCGTCTTGCGTGCGCGGTGTACACTTCCGCCTGCATACTCTTCTGCGAAAGCTGCGGAGCGGCGGCGCCAGCCGAGAGCGTGCCGGAGAACTGCTGCTGATCCATCTGCACGGCGGCTACAGCCGGCTCAGGTTGGAAGTGCGCCGCGGACACCGGTTGTGGTGCGGACTCCACGGAAAGCGAGGTGGCAGCATGGCTTGACTCAGAATAGCCTGCGTTTGCGCCCGGCTCGGCCGAGAGCGCGGCGGAAGAAGCAAACTCTTGCGCCAGATTCTCTTGCGGTTTGCGGTGCGCGGCAAAGTCGACGTTTCCGGCGATGGATTTTGCAGCGAGCGGCGAAGCTGGTTTATGAGCTGTTTCAATGCTTTCCTTCGCTTGCGGGACGGGTGTGGGCGCGGCTGATTCACTGAGTGGTGTGAGCTTTGCCATCTCCGGAACAGGCGCCGCGTGCCGGAGATGCAAGGTGACCACCAGCGCCAGCGCCGCCGCGAGCGCCGCGGCCGGAACCCAGGCAAAGCGCCAATTCAAAAACCACATTCCGGGTTGTGTCGTGGGCCGGGCTGCCGCAACCTGTGCCGATGTTTCTGCATCTGCGGCTGCCTGCTGCGCCAGAAAAATCACTTGCCGGCAGCGGCTGCACCGCGCAAGGTGAACGAGAACCTGTTCGCGCTCCGGCGCGGCAAGCGCCTGCTCAGCGAAGGCGTTCAGGCTCTCGGCGTCAGGATGAAGATCGAGTTGGGAAGTTGTGTTCACAATGTAGCCTTCTCTTGGAACGCATCCAGGGACGAAATTTGCAGTATTTTCTTCAGATTCAGGTTCAAATCGCGCGGATCGGCGCCCAGCGCCTCCTGGGCTGCTGGCTTGCTCAGCCCCAGCCCTTGCAGATTGCGGGCGATCCGCTTCCGCAGGCCGCTGGTCACCCGGCGCAGTTTGCGGCTCACCGTTGCTTCGTGAACGTGGAGCAGAGGGGCGATCTCCAGAAGTGTTCGCCCATCCAGATAGTAGGCGGCCAGCAGAAATCGCTCCTCGGCGGCCAGTTGGCGGAGAGCCTCTTCAATGGCCCTGCCCATAAGCAGCAAGTCAGTAAAGGGAGTTTCCGGCTTGGGGATTGCGGCTGGAGGATCGTAGCCGTCTGCCGGATCATCGAGCGGAAGCTCGCGGCGGGTGCGGCGGTGATGGTCCACGTGGCGCTGGGCAAGCGTGGTTCGCAGCCAGCCCATCAGCGAGCCTTTGCCGCGATAGGAGTCCAGCGGGCAGCGGCGGACACCGTCGCGCGCCGTCAGCCCGTAAAGCTCCGCATAGAGTTGATCGGCTAGCTCGCGGCCCAGCGTTTCGCTGCCGGTAATGGCAATCGCGGCGCGCGTCAGCGGCTGGCGGTAGACGGCCAGAAAATGTTCCCATGCGCCCGGGTGTCCGTTGGCGCAGGCACGAGCCAAAACCAGGTCGATAAGCCGGAGGCCGCGAAAAAAGTCTTCCTGCTGCCGCCGTGTAGACGCCGCGCCAAGCGCCAGGCCGAAATTCTGCGCCGTGGCAACGCGTTCCAGGATCTCGCGGAACTGCTCGCGCTCCAACCCATAAGAGGCCGCGCCGGATTCGCGCCAGAGCTCATCCAGCAGGCTACGATGAATCGCGTCCGGCGGGGCGGAGATGCCGGCCGCGGCGCTTGCTTCGACGGGTTGGGAGGGCATGATCCCCACGCTCTCAAGATACGCCAGGAGGCTGCTTACCCACCCTAGCCACAAAAACAAAAACGTGGCGAGGGTGGGGCACCCAAATTTCTGTTGGAGTAAAAAAAGTTCAAAAAATCTGCAAGAAATTGGCTGGCCGGCGTTCAAGGGTCATAAGCCGGTGATCATTCCCGGCGGAGGAGAGTTATGAAGAATCTGGGCAGGCTGGGAGTGGCGGGCGCGTTGGTGTTGGCGCTTGCGGCATTTGTCGAACAGGGTGGAGTGCAGGCGGCAGGCGGGCCGCAGGAAACGGCGAGCGGCTACTACAAGGTGCTGGCACCGATCGAGAGCGGGAACCTGCTTCTGTTCCCGGTGGTGCGGGCTAACAGCAAATCTCCCGGCGCAACGCCGTTCATCACCCTGGATGAAGGAATCAAGAGCGGCCAGGTGGAGGTGACCGAGGCCGGCCGCGCGCGGGGAATGGTGCGGGATAGGGGAATGACCGGCGTTCCGCCTTATCGCGGCGACGAGGTGAACACGCTGGTGCTGGTGAATAACTCCGATAAGCCTTTGTTGCTGCTGGCCGGAGAGATTGTGACCGGCGGCAAGCAGGACCGGGTGATCGCCAAGGATCGCATTGTGCCGGCGGGCAGCGAGCCCATTGATCTGGGAGTCTTCTGCATCGAGCCGGGACGCTGGACGGCAAGCTCGGCCACCTTTGGCGCATCGGCCAAGGCGCCCGCGCACAGCTTCATGGTGCAGCCCAGCGTGCGGGAGCGGGCCATGGTCGCCAAGGACCAGCAGGAGGTGTGGAACTCGGTGCGGGGAAGTATCAGCCAGATGGCGCTGGCATCTGCTCCATCCGCCGGCACTTCGATGGACGCCGGATCGGGCGCGGGATACCCTCGCTCGATGGGAACCACCAGTTATGCCCGGGCCATGGAAGACAGCTCGGTGAGCGCCAAGGTGGATGAGGCCGCGGCTCCGGTGATGAAGGCGCGCGAGCAGGTAATCGCGCAGCTTCGCAAGGAGGGCGCCATTGGCGTGGTGGTGGCCGTGCGCGGCGAGATCGTGTGGGCCGACCTGTTTGCCGACACCGACCTGCTGAGCCGCTACTGGACCAAGCTAGTGCGTTCTTATGCGGCCGAAAGCTTGACCGAGGGCGGAAGCCACGCCGCGCCCACTGTGACCGATGCGCAACACTTTCTCGACGCTCCATTGGGCGGCACGGAGACCAGCGAGGGCGACGTGGGCGTCTACCGTTACCGCGAATTGCGCGCAGAAGGCACGGAGACCTTTGTGCTGGAATCGCTGCTGCCCGGAACCGGCTACGATGTGCACATCAGCAAGCTGAAGCTGAGAGAAGTGGCATGGCGCACGCCAAAGCCTCGCCCCATTCCTCCCCGCGAGCCGGTTATCCGGCCGGAGATTCCTCCGCCGCATTATGAGCCGCAGATCTATCGCTGATGGCAGGCTAATATTCTGAAAACCCCAGGTCTCGTTCCGGGATCTGGGGTTTTGTTGCGTTCAAAAAATCTGTCGCACCATGCACCGCGTGGCAACTACACCTTTTTCTTTTTATGCGCCAGGCGGGGAACCGCGATCAGCGTGATGGCGAAGAGGAAGATGGCGGCGGCGATGAACTCCAGGTGGCCAAGGCGCAGGTCTTCCAGGAGCAGCTTGGCGGCGACCAGCCCCAGTGCAGCGTAGGCGATGCGCGTCAGCTCCACGCGGCGCCAGCGGGCACCGGCAAAGGCCATCGCCAGGGCCAGGGCGCATAGAATCAGCGTGCGGATGAATGCAACGTAAGGCGCGCTGGGAGCGATGCCGCGCGCCGTAAGCCAAAGCAGGCCCTCGACCAGCAGCGCCGCCAGTGTGAATACCCCGAGAGCCGCCGTTGCCAGGTGAAGAAGCTGCGGTTTCCAGCTCTCCTGAGGGAGACGCTTGCCGGCTGCGTAGCATACAAACGCGCAGAGTGAGACTAGGCAGATGCTCGCATCCAGCTTTGCGGGCAGGTTTCCGGCCAGCGCATGGAAGGCATAGGCCAGCAGCCCCGAAGCAATCGCTGCTGCCAGCAGAAATGCCAAACCATGAAAGCGGAGCGTCAGACGGCTTTCGAGAACTGTAGCGGCAATCGCGGCCAGGCCCAGAATCGCCGACAACCAGAACTGCGGCAGGCACAGCAGGCATCCGGCCAGAAAAAGACCCGCGGCCCAGGCGGCAAAGACATGGAAGTTGCGGCCCTCGGCGGCTTTGCTCAATAGAAAAAAAGCCGCCGCGTAACACAAAGCCGAGAAGAACAGGCAAGCCGCGCCCAGAACGATTGCTCCATTGCCCGGCGCAAAATAAAGCACGCTCGACGCGGCCAGCAAAAACGCGATCATCGCCTGGCCGGTTTCAAAGGCGGTAATCTTCTGACCTAGCAGCAGGGTGCTCAGGGCCACGCTCACCGCATAGAGGAGAAAGAGCAAACAGCCGGGCAACAGCAAGGCCGCCTTGCCCAGGGCCGGGTAATCCATGCGCGCGCTTGCGGGGCCGGAGTAGATGAAGATCAGCGCCCAGATGGCGGCATCGGCGGCTAAAGCCGGCAAGAATCGCACACTGCGCTGGTGGTTGCGCGCGGCGGCGTACTCCGAGATTAGCGCCATCAACAGTAGCGTCGTAATAAAGGGCAGGAACTGGTGCGTAGCGACAGACAAGGCAAGCGCCGCCGCTGCCGCGGCAAAATTGGCTACCCAGAAAACCGGCGCCTGATCCCGCTTCCATCCGAGCGCGGTGGCCACAATGACGAATATGCCCAGGATGATGGCGGCGGCCGGCGCAGACAGCACCTTGAAGCTCAGGGTCAGCTCCCAGAGCATGGGCGCGAGAATCATGGCGGAGGTGCCGGCGTAGACAGTGCTGGCAAACCACTCCACAGCCGGGACGCGCGCCGCGGCCACCAGCCACAAAAGCGCATAAACGATGGCGACGGCGGCGATGGCCAGGCGGGGATGTGAACCAGACTCGGCCACGGCGCGCAACAGATAAGCGCCGGCAATACCCAGCATGGCCTTGCCCAGCACGGAGAAGGCGCTGCCGGCATGTGCGAGGGAGAACCCTTCGCCGGCCACGGCTACAGGCCGCGCAACCGGCTCAGGCGCGATTGCCGCCTCGGAGGGATGTTCCAGCGCCTCAACGCGCCGCTCCAGCGCCGCCAGGCGCGCGGTGAGATCTTCGAGTGCGCCGGGATGATCGCTCATCAGTTCCACCCGAGAATAAGAATTTTGCCGCCCTAGTCGCCGGCGGCCGGCGCGTGCGCGCTCTTTTCAGGCCACGGCGGCAGCAGTTTGATCAGCACATAGAGAAAAGCCAGCGGCAAGAGCGTCAGAAAAATCGCCACCAGCAGGCCTTCACGCGAGACTAGGCTCACCTTATAGATCTTGTAGGTGGTGTAGCCGAGAAAACTCTTGGAGAACAACTGCCCGCCGATCACCACGTTCCAGCGCATGGCAAAGATGCCGATCAATGCCAGGGATCCGGAGAGGGCGTAGATGCGCTTGCGGACGATCTCCGGGAGCTTTACTACCTGGGTCAGGAACAGCAGAATCAGCGGCGTCAGAGTGCCCAGGCAGATCTGGATCACGATATGCGGAATGTAGAGCTGGGTGTGGACCAAAAAGTTCAGGCTGCGGAAGGATTCGTCGGCCTCGTAGATGCGGTGCACCAGGTCCAGCATCTCCAGGCTGAAGTCGATGATGAAGATGTAGAAGAGGTACATGGCGATGGCGTCCACGCAGCGTATGTCGATCTTCTGCCCGCGCAACTTGGTGATGGCCATGTAGAGCAGCATGACCCCGGCAATGCCCGAGACCATGGCGGAGAAGATGAAGACCACCGGCATGAGCGGCGAGGACCACCAGGGGTTGGCCTTGATGGAGCCGAAGATGAAGCCGACGTAGCCATGCAGCAGAAAAGCGGAGGGAATGCCGACCAGGGTGACGATCCAGCCCACGCGGTCGTCGATGGCCAGCGAGTGCGGGCTTATGTTCGACGAGCCGAGCGTCATCAGTTTGTAAATCCACCGCAGCGGGCCATTGCTGGATTGTGAGAGGAGGACGATCTCGCGGCGGTAATCGAGCCAGATCTCCAACACCAGCACGGCCATCAGGTACCACAGGTAGACATAGCCGAACATGGCCATGGCCGAGGTCGAGTGCGGGGTAAAGTACATCTCCGGCGAGCGCTCCGGGTGGCCCAGGTGCAGTTGCAAAGGCAAGGGCGCTACCAGCAGAAAAGAGAGCGCCGTCAGCAGCGCCAGCCGGTAGGTGGGCTTGACCGCATCCACGCGGAAGACGCGCTCCAGCGACGCCAAGATGAACGCGCCCGCCACCAGCCCCGTGATGAATGGGTACAAAACGATCAGCACGCTCCACTGGAGCTCGATTTCATTCGGATACATGAAGCCTTCAACGCCGTTCATCAACTTAGCTCCTGACTTCCAGCTGTTCTTATCGCACCGAGCCGTCCAACTCGTTGTAGAAGACTTTGGCGCCGGTGGCCATCTGCGGCTTCAGCACCTGCACGCTGTGCGTCTTCAGGAAGGCGTGGATCGGGTCGTTGGGGTTTTTCAAATCGGCCAGTTGGCGCGCTCCGGTGGGGCAAACTTCGCAGCAGGCGGTAGTAAACCCCTTGACCAGCCGGTGCTTGCAGAGCGTGCACTTGTCGGCGACCTTCTTTTCCGGATGAATGTAGCGGCAGCCGTAGGGGCAGGCCTGCACGCAATAGGCGCAGCCCAGGCAGTACTTCTGATCCACCAGCACCACGCCGTCCGGGCTGATAAAGGTGGCGCCCACCGGGCAGACCTGCGTGCAGGGCGAATCCGCGCAGTGATTGCACAACTTGGGAACGAAGAAGTACTTCCGGCCATCTTCTTCGGCTACCGGAAAACCTTCCTTGCCGCCGTCAGGCGAGATAACCTCCGGGCGGGTCATATCCTCATCCGAGACGTGGTAGCGCTCTACCCAGGTGCGGAAGAATCCATCCGGCACGTCGTTCTCGGTCTGGCAGGCGCGCACGCAGTTGCCGCAGCCGATGCACTTGGGAATGTCAATCAACATGCCCCACCAGTGGTCGGTCATCTTGTAGTTGGGAGCGTCCTCCGGAGTTCCGGCCATCACGGACTCCCAGGCAACCGCTGCGGCAGGCAACAGAATCAGCATTTGACGCCGGGAAATCTTCATTTCGCACCTCCCGCATCCATGGCTGGGCTATGTGGATTGTGGCAAGTCTTACATTCGAGGCCCTGGGAGTGCTCCGCCGGCACCACCTGTGGAAAGCCTTTGGGCTTGGCGGCGCTGGCTGTATGGCAGCGGGCGCAGAGCACAACCGTGTCCGGCAGAACGGGTTTGATTGACGGGTCGTCGGCGTGGCTGGCCAGAGCGCCGTGGCAGGCCTCGCAGTTCACATGCGCGTGCTTGCCGGCCTTTTTCTTGTCCGCCACATCCGAGTGGCACATCTCGCAGGTCTCGTGTCCGGCAAACTTCACCGGCCGCGCCGCAATCTCGCTGATGGCATCACCGCGGTAGTGCCCATATTGCCCAAAGCTTTTAGGGACAACGTAGTGGCGCAACCCCAGAAAAACCAGGAAGGCGAGGACAAAGAGCCCCGCAAACCGGAAAAGATGCCCTGCATCCTTGAAAACACTCATCAAACTCTCTCCACTACGCCGTGCCAGGAGCTTCGATAAACCAAATTCCGAGCGAAGGGAAAACTTTCCTCGTGCCTCAGACAGTACAGTCTCCCCTCTCGGTGCTGTATGTGAGATAGATCACACTTTGGCGGGAAACAGGCCTTATCGCCGGGCCGTGCGTTGCTTCGTTTCAGAATGGGGAACGCGCAGGTCCCATGCAGAGGCGCAAGGCGATACGATGAAAGTTGGAGCGCAAAATGCCAAGAATTCTCGATGGCGTAGCGATTGCCGCGGCCATCCAGCAGGAGGTGGCCGGGGAGGTGCGCGCGCTCGCCGCCCGGGGCATCCGGCCGGGGCTGGCGGCGGTGCTGGTGGGCAGCGTAGCCGCCTCGGAGATTTATGTCCGCAGCAAGGTGCAAAGCTGCGCCTCATTGGGCATCTTCAGCGACCTGATCACGCGGCCGGAGACGGTGACCACGGCGGAAATGTTCGATTTGGTGGCCAGCCTGAACGTGCGCGAGGAGATCGACGGCATTCTCATCCAGTTGCCGCTGCCCGCGCAGGTAGACACCAAGGCCCTGCTCGACGCTGTAGACCCAGCCAAGGACGTGGACGGCTTTCACTCAGTGAACGCAGGCCGCTTGCTGGCGGGGCGGCCGACTCTGGCGCCCTGCACCCCAGCGGGAATACTTGAAATCCTCAAGCGCAGCGGGATTCCCATCGCCGGACAGCACGCGGTGGTGGTGGGGCGCAGCGACATTGTGGGCAAGCCCGCGGCGATGCTGCTGCTGCACCAGAACGCCACAGTAACGATTTGTCACTCGAAGACGCGCGATCTGGGCGACCTCACCCGTCAGGCCGACATCCTGGTGGCGGCGATTGGACGCGCGGGCTTCATTACCGCGGAGATGGTCAAGCCGGGGGCGACAATCATTGATGTCGGCATGAATCGCATTACCGATCAAAGCGAATTTGCCCGCTTCTTTGCCGGAGACGCCAAGCGCGAGGCGGCCTTTGCCAAGCGCGGTTCGGTCCTGATCGGCGATGTGCATCCCAAAGCCTTCGAGCAAGCCGGAGCTTATACACCCGTTCCCGGCGGCGTGGGCCCGCTGACGATTGCCATGCTGATGGCCAACACGGTGCGCGCCGCCAAGATGCGACGGGGGCTATGATTTTTATCGATTGGCCAAGGAGCTGTACCAGTTTTGAGGTCACAAAATGTGACCTCAAAGAGCAAACGTGGAGGCCACCGCTACGCGCTCAGTATTCAGTATAATTTCTGAATGATCAATATACGTATCGAATCATGCAGATTGCAAATTATCACATACATAGCTGTCTGCTTGCTGATGATTTCATATGCAATCCACGGCACACCTGCTATTGCAGACGTACCGAATCGCTTGAACCCGGTTTTAATTCCTGAAAGCGCAGCCCCGGTTATGCTGCTCTATAAAGTCGAGCCAGTATATCCTCGCATTGCCAAAGCTGCACGCGTGTCCGGTATCGTAATGCTGCACGCGACGATCTCCAAAGCTGGAGATATTACAGATCTGCGCGTCATTTGTGGCCCGCAGTTGCTTCAGGATGCATCAATTAAGGCTGTGCAACAGTGGAAGTATCGCCCGTATATTTTTCATGGTGAGCCCGTTGAGGTTGAGACAACGATTCGAGTGACATTTACATTGGGAGATAAGAAAAAGTTGAAATTTAGCAAGGATTCATGCCCTGTCGAATAATACTCGGGTGTTCGCAGTCCCTCGCAGTTGTGGACCGGGGAGACACGGGGGGAACTGCTTAATCGCCTATACTGCGTTCAGCGATATGCTTCGAGTCGGTCTCACTGGCGGCCTGGGCAGCGGCAAGAGCACCGTTGCAGCGGCTCTGCGCGCGCTGGGAGCCGAGGTCATCGTGGCCGATGAGTTGGGCCGGGCGCTGATGGAGCCGGGGCAGGTAGTCTTTTCCTCGATTGTGGAGCACTTTAGCCAGGAAGTGGTCAGCCCCGACGGCCGCCTGGACCGTGCGCGGCTGGCCGAGATGGCCTTCAAGGGCGGGCGGCTGAATGAGCTGAATGGCCTCGTCCATCCGGCGGTGATTGCCGCCGAGCAGCGCTGGGCAGACCAGGTTTTTCGCCGCAATCCGGCTGCAGTGGCCGTCGTCGAGTCGGCGCTTATCTTCGAGGTCGAGCGGGACGCCCGCGTCCGCGGCGAAAGCGAAACGGTTCTAGCCGACTGGCGGCGGCGCTTTGACCGCATCATCGTGGTCACTGCGCCCGACGAGGTGAAGATTGCCCGCTATGCCGCCCGCGTCTGCCCTGCGGAATCTGGCCGAGCAGCCGGAGTCCGCAGCGACAGGTCTTCATCGCTGGGGTGGGAAGCCGGGGTCCCCAGCGACAGGTCTTCGTCGCTGGGGTGGGAAGCAGCCGAGGCCGATGCCCGCCTTCGCATTGCCCGCCAGATTCCCGACGCAGTGAAAGCCGCCCAGGCAGATTATGTTGTAGATAATGCAGGAGATAAGGAGGCCCTCCTGGCCCAGGTGGAGGCCTTGTGGCAGCGCCTGCGGGACGAAAGCAACAAACTTGCCGCAAATGAGTCTTTACAATAGAGAACAGTGAACAGTGGTCAGTGGTCAGTGGTCAGCCGGGATGCTTCTACCTTTTCCGGCATCGTCAAGTGAATTATCGAATCCTGTAATCAACACCTGAGCGCTGAAGAACCATACTGTTCACTGTCCATTGTAGAGGTTTCCAAACGATGAAACTGCGCCAAATACTTCTTGTTGTTCTGCTGGTGAGCGGCTTCTTGTTCCTCACCACGCATCTTCCCTCCAGATATGACCGTCTTTCCCTGGGCAATCTCTTTCGCGCAAGCGGCACCGGTTACGGCTCAGGGCTCCAGCTCACCGAGGCTCAGGCCGCGCCCGCCTACGATGCCGAGGAGCAGAACAACATCGCCATTTACAAGCGGGTACTGCCCTCGGTGGTCAACATCACCTCCACGACGCTGGTCTTCAACTTCTTTTATGGAACGGTGCCGCAGCAGGGCCAGGGCTCGGGCTTCATTCTCGACAAGGCCGGCCACGTGCTGACCAACTTCCACGTCATCGCCGGCGCTAACCGCGGCATTAAAGTGCAATTGAGCAACAAGCGCAGCTACGACGCCAAGGTGGTGGGCACCGACCGTACGCACGACCTGGCGCTGCTGCAGATCAACGCGCCCGACCTGCAACCGGTGACGCTGGCTGATTCCGGCGAACTTTCCGTGGGACAGAAGGTCTACGCCATCGGCAACCCCTTCGGCCTCAACGGCACCATGACGCGGGGCATCATCAGCTCCATCCGCTCGATACGCAACGCCGATGGCGCGCCCATCGAGGACGCCATCCAGACCGACGCGGCCATCAATCCCGGCAACTCCGGCGGCCCACTGCTCAACTCGCGCGGCGAGGTCATCGGCATCAACACCATGATCGCCAGTAACGGCGCCGAACAAAGCTCCGGCATCGGCTTTGCCATTCCCATCAACACGGCCAAGGCGGTGCTGACCGACCTGACCCGCTTCGGGAAGGTCAAGCGCCCCTCGCTGGGCATTATTTCCTTTGAGATTGGCCCAGATCTGGCCGAGCAGATTAGCCTACCCGTTGACGCGGGAATTCTGATTGAGCAGGTCGTTCCCGGCGGAGCAGCCGAGAAGGCCGGCCTGCGCGGCGGCACCGAGAAGGTCTATTATGGCAATACTCCCATCCTGCTGGGCGGCGACCTCATCGTGGCCATTGACGGACAGCGAGTGACCAATCCTCAGGAGATCAACGCCGCCTTGGAAAAACACCAGGCCGGCGACACGGTCAGCGTCACCTTCTATCGCGGCCAGAAGAAGATTACGCTCAAATTGATCGCCGGAGAAGCGCGGGATTCGAACAACTAGCAGTAAATGGCTAAACCGGTGAATCATTCTTACGCATAAGGCCATCTACAGCTAAGATGCCAGCATAGCGGGTATCAAGGAGGGACGTTATGAACTGGATGCGACTCGTTGCGATCATTGTTGGCGCGGGAATTATCTCGTCGCTCACCGACTGGTTCTTCGCCGGCGACTGGATTCATCGGCGCTTCACTTATCCTGAAATCTGGCGCAAGGGCGCCGAAGGACGAGCGATTGCCCTGACCAGTGCGCTACCATTTCTGACCTGCGGCGTATTTGCCTTAGTCGCCGCATGGCTGGGTATTCATTCTGTATCAGGAGCGGTCAAACTAGCCGTCGCGATGTGGTTGATCGGCCCGCTGCCGCTGATCCTCACCAACGCGGCATTCATCAAACTGCACTGGGTGTTTGTGGTTTCTTACGCAACCGGATGGCTTGTAAAACTTATGATCGTTGCGGTGGCGGTAGGCTGGTTCCTTCGCTGACGCCGGCAGTTCGATACCAGCCATGGTTGAATAAGTTAGGTGCTAAAGAAGAGAAATAATGGTCGGGACGGGCAGATTTGAACTGCCGACCCCTCGCACCCCAAGCGAGTGCTCTACCAGGCTGAGCCACGTCCCGACACAATCGAGCCGGCTCACGGGAGCCGGCTTTGGGGTCTTACTTAGTTTACACGAGGGCGGGCTTGCGCGCTTGCGCTCTGCGGGAAATCGTCCTGGAAATCGCACGGTGTCATCCCGAAAAGCCAGACAACCGCTCAGCCGCAACTGACCACTGACAACTGATCACTGTCTTCACTGCGCCGGCGGAACGAACTGCTCGGGCATCGCCAGCCCCTCGCCAAAAAAGAACTGCTCCATCTGCTCGACCAGGAAGTTCTGCGCCTGCGGGGTCCAGGGCTGCAAGCGGTACTCGTTCAGCAGCATCTTCTGCCGGTCTACCCACTCGCCCCACGCCGCCTGGGAAACATTCTTATAAATCTTCTGGCCCAGCTCGGAGTCAAATGGAGGCTCTTCCAGACCTTCCATCTCCTTCTTGTAGCGAACGCAAAACACCATATGTGCCATCCGTGATTCTCCTTTCCTCATTGTATTGGATGGTCGCGTCCAATTCACGGCTGGCCTTTGCACCCGAATCGGATTATCCTGTGCGGGTATGTGCTGCCGATTCATGCGCCAGTCCTCGCTCGAAACGCTCGCCGGCTGGTTCGACGTGGGGCTGGAAGGGATTCCCTTCTTTGCGTCCAGCTACAACATTGCGCCGCAGAGCGTTCAACCCGTGGTGCGGCTCAATCCCAGCTCCGGCAGTCGGGAGTTTGCCCTGCAACGATGGGGGCTGGTGCCCTTCTGGGCCAAAGACGCCAAGCTCGGCTACTCCACCTTCAACGCCCGCGCCGAGGAGGCCGCCCGCAAGCCCGCCTTCCGCGAGGCCTTGAAAAAGCGCCGCTGCCTGGTGCCCGCCGACGCCTTTTACGAGTGGCAAAAGATCGACGCCAAAACGAAGCAGCCCTTCGCCATCGCCCTCCAGAGCGGAGAACCCTTCGCCTTTGCCGGACTCTGGGAGAGCTGGCAGTCCTCGGATGGCCCGCCGCTGGGAACCTTCGCCATCCTCACCACCAGCCCCAATGAATTGATGAAGCCCATCCACAACCGCATGCCGGTCATCGTGGAGCCAAGCGATTATGCCCATTGGCTGGCGCCCCCCGACCCGGCAAGGCTACCCACGGACCTGCTTCGACCCTTTCCGTCAGAAAAAATGCGCGCCTGGCCGGTCAGCAGCCGTGTGGGAAATGTCCGCAACAACGATCCTGAGTTGCTGGATAGAATCCAGCTCTCCCCGCAATAGGCCTTCGCGCCTCGCAGTGGGCCCCGCGGGCCGGTTCCGAGGGGGTGTGGAGATTCCGCTTGACAACCACCTGTGCGGGCATTTTTCCTTATCTCGTCTCAAGCCCGCGCCTTCCGTGCCACAGTTTGCGGATTCCCCCTATCTGCCAGGCTCGGAGGGGGCGTGGAGCAATTTATCTCACAAACAGGGTTCAATCCCAAAGGAGCTACCGTGCCTGATCAAACTCCGCAAACTGGTTTAAGTGACGATGCCGCCTCTGGTATTGCTTACATCACTTTCATCCCGGCGATCATCTTCCTGGCGACCGCCCCGTACAACCAAAAGCGTCTCATTCGCTTCCACTCCTGGCAGTCCATCTTCATGTGCGTTGCCTGGATCGTGATTGACATCGCACTCCGTATTGTCGGCAGGATACCGTTCATCGGCTGGCCTTTGCTCTTTCTCTTGCCGCTTGTGGGTCTCGGCTTCTTCATTCTCTGGCTCATCGTGATGATCAAAGCGTTCAACGGCCAGATGTTCAAAATTCCGGTCATCGGCGATTTCGCCGAAAAGCAAGCCGGTAACTAACGGCTTACAGACGTTCGATCTTAAACCCCAAAGGAGCTACCATGCCCGAACCAAATCAATCTGGCCTCTCCGACAATGCCGCCGGCGCGCTGGCCTACGTCACTTTCATTCCGGCGATCATCTTCCTGGTCGTCGAACCCTACAACAAGAACTCCTACATCAAATTTCACTCCTGGCAGTCAATCTTCCTGGGCATCGCAATTTTTGTGGTGGACATCGTGCTCACGGTGATTCCGATTCTTGGATGGATTCTTCTACCATTTGCTATGCTTGGGTTCCTGATTCTGTGGATCTTTGTTCTGCTCAAGGCTTCAAAGGGCGAGCGTTACAAGCTGCCGTTCATCGGCAACCTGGCAGAAAAACAAGCTGGCGCATAAGGAATCCGGCTGGCTGCATTTTGAAGTCCATACCACCCGCGCCGCTGGAGCCAGCCGGCTTCAACGGCGCTTGGTCTTCTTGCCGAACTTCCTCCTGTTTTTGGAGGCTGGAACAGCCGTGTCCCGACGCTTGTTCTTCTTCGGCTTGTTCAGTTTGTTCGGCGACTTGGCGGCCTTTTTTCCGGTCAGCGGCAACCCCTCTTCCACAATCGAAAACTGCAATTTTCGCTCCTGAGCGAGGATGCGGTCCAGAATCACCTGCACCCGGTCGCCAGCGCGGAAGCGGCGGCCAGTGCGCTCGCCGATGATCTCGTGCGTGTTCTCGCGCCAGGTGTAGCGGTCGCCAACCAGCGTATCGATGGGCACAAGCCCCTCGACAAAGAGGTCGGTCAACTCGACAAAGAGCCCGTATTTGGCCGGGTTCAGCACCAGCGCGGCAAACTCCTCGCCCACGCGGTCCTGCATGAAGCGCACCTTCTTCCACTCCACCAGCTCGCGCTCGGCCTCGGCGGCGCGGCGCTCGGTCTGGCTGCACTCCTCGGCAATCTGCGCCAGCTCGGCTTCGGGGATGGGCGGGTCAATACCGTGTGACCTGTGAATACTGGGTGCCCCAGGTCCCTTGCATTTGGGGACCTGGGAAACCGCGAACCCATGCCCGCTTCCTTCATTTGGATGCGTCCACGGCGAGCCGTGCCGCCCCTCGGCCACCACTCCCTCGCCGCGCACACCCTCGCTGAGCAGCGCCTTCACAATGCGATGCACGATTAGATCGGGATAGCGGCGGATGGGCGAGGTGAAATGCGTGTAGGTGGGCGCGGCCAGCGCAAAGTGGCCCTCATTGATCTCTGAGTAGCGCGCCTGCATGAGCGAACGCAGCATCAGGTAGCTCAGAATCCGCTCCTCCGGCTTGCCCTCAATGCGTGCGGCGAGTTTTTGATACATGCGCGGCGTGACGGGAATGTCCTCGGGCACCTCGTGTACCCGCGGCTTGCGGCCGGAGCTTTGCGCTTCGCGTCGTTCTGCCCGCGTCTGAATTCGCTTGACCGGCAGCGCGCCCAGTCCCAGTGAGTAGCCGAAGCTCAATGCCAGCTCCTCAAACTGGACCACGCGGCGCGGCTCCGGTTTTTCGTGGATTCGATAGAGCGAGGGCACGCCCAGGTCTTCGAGCCACGTGGCGACGCACTCGTTGGCGGCCAGCATGAACTCTTCGATCAGGCGGTTGGCCCAGGTGCGCTCCGATTTGGTGACGCCGCGCATCTGGCCCTGCTCGTCGAACTCGATCACCGGCTCAGGAAGGTCGAAGTCGATGCTGCCCCGCTGTTCTCGGCGCTTGTTCATCAGCACGGCGAGCTTGTGCATCCGCTCAAACTCCGGGGTTAGGCTGGCGTAGCGCGCGCGCGTCTCTGAATCACCTTCCAGAATCGCGTGGACTTCCGTGTAGGTCATCCGCGCCGCCGAGCGAATCACCCCTTCGACAATCTCGTAGCTTGTGATGCGGCCAGTGGCGTCGAGTTGCATGAGGCAGCTCAGGACAAGGCGGTCTTCGCCGGGGCGCAGGCTGCATATATTCGTCGATAGCTCCTGTGGCAGCATGGGGATGGCGCGGTCGGGGAAGTAAACGCTTGTGCCGCGCAGCCGCGCCTCCAGGTCCAGGTCCGTTCCGGCGCGCACGTACTCGGCCACATCGGCGATATGAACTTGCAGCTCGTATCCGCCATCAGGGCGCTCGGAGACCAGCACGGCGTCATCAAAGTCCCGTGCCGTTTCACCGTCGATGGTGACAATGGGTAGCGAGCGAAAATCGCGCCGGCTGGCGGCTTCATTCGGGTCAAGATGAGCCACGGCGCGCGCCTCGGCCAGAACATTGTCCGGAAAGACACGCGGCAACTGGTGCTTGCGGATCATCATTTCCACATCCACGCCGAAGTCGTCGGGCGAGCCGAGGACTTCGATGACGCGACCCACCGGCGGCCGCGTCGGCGTGGGCCAACTAGTGATCTCCACATCGACGACCAGGCCTTCCAGGCTTAGGTGAGTGTGTGATGCTACCTCGTCACCGAGTACGCGGTGCGGCGTGGCTTCGTTGGCAGGGGGATGTTCCGAGCCCTCAGGAATCAGAATTGGTTGCGTCATCCGCTCGTCGAAGGGGACAACCGAATTCCCCGGTGCGCGATCGGAGCGCGCATAGTGAAAGACGCCGACTACGGTGGGGTTGCGCCGCTCCAGCACCCTCACAATCCGGCCCATGCGGCGGCCATCGGCCTTGGGCGGCTCGACCTCGACGAGCACCTGGTCGCCCTGCATGGCGCTGTTGATCTCGTTGGGGGGAATAAAAATATCGTCAGTGCCGGTCGCCTGGCGCGCGTTGGGCCGCACAAAGCCGTAGCCGTCGCGATGCAGGTCCAGCTGCCCTGCACAGAGATTGTCGCGTGTGCCCAGAGGCCTGGGAATGCTCCAGTGCTCGCGGTCCAGCTTGGCCAATTGGCCTCGGGCGGTCAGTCGCGCCAATTGTTCAAGCAAAATCCGCCGCTCCCGGCCGCCGCCCAGCGAGAGTTCGCGCACCAGTTGCTTATATCCGGCCTTGCCGCCGGCAGAGCGGGCAATCCGCGCCACCAACTCCCGATCGGTCATAATTCAAGATTACAGCGTGCAGTATTAAAATATTCTCAGAACTATACCCCAGCTGGCCGGGAAGAGTAACATCCTAGTTGTAGCCGCGTGTGGGTTGCCCGGGCGTAAAGTCAGGCAGTCCAGAGTTTCATTCAGCCTGGGCTCGCGGCAATGGCCCTGGCGTTAAGATGCCCGTCCTTTCAGGACAGAATAGGAACAATGTGAGCGCTATGTGGAAACCCAGCCAATCCGGACCTGCTATACCCAGCTTTAACCCTGAACCCTCACGCCCCGCGGCGCCCGCTTCATCCGTTGAATACCCCAACCGGGCTCCGGTTATGACCGGCGATCAGGCCACCATCGGCAAGGGCCTGTTCATCAAGGGAGAGATTACCGGCACTGAGTCGCTGTTTGTCGACGGCAAAGTCGAGGGCACCATCGCCCTTCCCGGCAACCGCGTCACCGTCGGCCGCAACGGCCAGGTGGCCGCCGGCATCACCGCGCGCGAAATCGTCATTCTGGGCAAGGTGCGCGGCAACATCGTCGCCTCTGACCGGGTGGACATCCGCGCCGATGGAGCCCTGACCGGCGACGTGACCGCAGCGCGCATCAGCATTGAGGATGGCGCCTACTTCAAGGGAGGCATCGACATCAAGAAATCCGAAGCCAAGACGGCAGCCGATGCCAAGGCGGCAGCCGATGCCAAGCCGTCCGCCACAACTTCGGCTTCTGCCGCGCCCGAGGCATCTAAGCCGGCTTAGCAGTAGTTGTGTTTCAGGCGCAATTCCAACACCAGCGCCCCTGCCGACGCGGGGGCGTTGGTGTTTTCATCAGAGGCTGCGATGTTGAGCCGTCGAGCGCCAAAGGGCTGGTTTGGGCGGCGAAAAAATTGAGAAATGAAGTGGAAATGAATTGGGAAACTTCCTCGTAAGTTACTTAAAGTAAAATAGATAGAAAAATATGAACTTGAAATGACCCTGGAATCGCTCTACCCCATTCCCAGCCGCTTCATCGCCACTTCCGGCAATGCTGATCCGGTCTTCTCCAGCACCAATTTTGCAATGACCATCCAAAGCGCCGTCCCGGCCAGTAAAACCGCCAGGTTAATCCATTGAACAGACCCCGGCATCGCCTTGTGCGCCATGCCGCTCAGCCACCAGAAGACCGTGCCAACCGCCGCGCCGCTCACCACCGCGGCCAGCAGGCAGCGGCCCATCTCCGCGTAGTCCAGGCTGGCCAGTGAAACCATGCGCCGTTGATGCAGCAGCATGGCCAGGGCCACGGTCTGCAGGGCAATGCCCAGATCGGAGGCAATGGCCAGCCCGATGGCGCCATAGCTGTGGTAAAGCGTGTAGTAGATGGGCAGCGAGACCAGCGTTACAACGGTTCCGGCGGCCATGGGAAGGAAGGTGTTCCCGGCAGCATAAAAAGCCCGCGCATAGATCGCCTGCGCCGACCAGAGAAACAAGCTGATGGAGAAGATCGCAAAATAACCTGCGCACTCCCGCGCATCGTCCGGGGAGAAACGTCCGCCCATGAAGAACAGTTCCACCAGCGGCGCGGCCAGCGCCACCATGGCCGAGGCCGCCAGCAATCCCAGCGAGGCGACGCGCGATACGGAGTCTGCCACGCCAACGGCAAATTCGTAATGGCGCTCTTTGCTCCACAGGCTGGCGAAAAATGGCATGGAGGCCGCTCCGGCCGCCTGGGCCAGAATGGTTACGGGCGCGTTAAAGAGCTGCTTGGCGTAGGTCATAAGCGAGACCGCACCCATGACATTCGAGGCAAAGTGGGCAATGATCCAATTGTCAGCGCTCACCAAAGAAACCCCGACCATGAGCGGAAGCGACAACCGCACCCACTCGCGCAATCCCTTGTCGCGCCAGTCAAGAATAGGCCGATAGCGCGTGCCCGCCCGCCAGGCGAAGACCGCATTCAACAGAAACGGCCCCAGAAAAGCCCCGCTCAGCGTGCCGATGGCCAGCGAAGAGACGCCCAGGCGGTGCACCAGAAACAGGCCGCCCGCAATTGTGCCCAGGTTGTAGATCAGCGGCGAAAAGGCCTGCACGCTGAACTGCTTGCGCACCAGAAGCACCGCGCCGAAGACGCCGCTGGCGAAGAAGAACAACTGCGCGGGCAGCAGAATGCGCGTCAGCCGCGTGCACAGAGCCGCTTTCACCGGATCAAATCCATCGAACCACCAGTGAATGTAGAGGGGGGCGAAGATTTCACCCATCACGATGGCCGCGCCCAGCACCAGAAACATGGTGGTCAGAATCACCGAAAGCGACCGCTGCCCCTCCTCTTCGCGCCCGGTTTCGCGATAGCGCGTGAGGATGGTGACAAAGGTGATGGAGGCCGCGCCGCCTACCAGAAAATACGAAATCATGTCCGGCAGCACGAAGGCGGCGTTGAAGGCGTCGGCTTCCATGCCGCGGCCGAAGAGCCAGGCTATGTATTTGATCCGCACCAGGCCGATGATGTGCGAGAAGAAGGCAGAGGCCATCAGCACCAGGGTCGCAGTGAAGGCGGTATGCGCATGCGTGGGGCGCAGCAGCCTCAGGCCGCGCGCCCATCTGGACGGCGCCGGCACGTAGGGTTGGGTTGAGGGTTGTTCTGCCACTGGTGTTGATTCTACCGGGGTTGCCGGCAAAGACGGTAACAGACCATGCAGGGCGCCCGGCAGCCGAAGGTGCAAATCTCCGGCGCAACACGCATTTTCTCCGGTATTCTGTCGGCTGGAGGCACGGCATGAAGCGCACTTTCGGATGGGGAGCTTTGCTTTGGGCAGTTGTTAGTCTGGGCGTGTTTGCCCAGGCGATTCATGGCCGCGATGGCATCACCCTGCCGCCGCCGCCGGCCGTAGAGTCCATCCCGGTTGTGGACGATTACTTCGGAACGAAGATCGTGGACAACTACCGCTGGCTGGAAGATGCCAAAAGCCCCCAGACCCGCGCCTTTATCGATGCCCAGAACGCCTACACAGCGAGCTACCTTACACAGGCCGGCATCCGGCCCCAATTGGTGGAAGGCCTGAAAGCGCTGGAAAGGGTTTCCCGCTGGTCCATGCCCATCGAACGCGGCGGCAACTACTTTTTCATGAAGCGGCTGGCAGGCGAGGAGCAGGCCTCGATCTATCTCCGCCGCGGCTGGACGGAGAAGGACGAGAAACTGGTTGATCCCGCTCTTTTGAGCCGTGACCCCAACACCTCCGTGAGCCTGGCGGATGTCTCGCGCGACGGAACGCTCGTGGCTTACCGTGTGCGCCAGGGCGGCGCGGACCAGACTTCCATCCACCTGTTGAATGTGAAGACCGGCAAGACGCTGGCAGATGAGCTGCCCACTGCCCGCTATGATGGCGTACACTTTGCGCCCGACGGCGCCGGTATTCACTATGCACGCAACGACAAGGCCGGAACACTGCTCTACCTGCACCTGCTGGGAGCGCCTCTTGAGAGCGACACGCTCCTCTTCGGGCGCGAGTTTCATGGCGAGAAGCTGGGGCCCGACGACCTGTTCAGATCGGAAGTAACCGATGACGGCCGCTATCTTGTCGTCGAAATCGAACGCGGCGTTCCCGCCCGGCGCGTGGATATCGTCTTCCGCGACCTCGGCAGGCAAGACGCTCCCTTCGACATCCTGGTCTGGGGCCTGGACTCCCGCTTCTCCGCCTTCTACGCCGAGGGCACGTGGTTTGTGAAAACCGACTTCCAGGCGCCCAACGGACGCATCCTCAAGGCCGAACCCGGCACGCAGCCCGGCGCATGGACGACCATCATCGCCGAGGGCCCCGAGCCCATAGAAAACTTTTCAATCGTGGGCGGAAAGCTCTTTGTCACCAGGCTCAAGGACGTAAAATCGGAAACCGCCATTTACACGCTGGATGGCAAGCCTGCCGGCCGCATCGACTATGACAGCATCGGGTCCTTCTATGGCCTCTCGGGACGTTCATTCGACCGTTACGGCTTCTTCAACTTCCAGTCCTACATTCAGCCGCCGACGATTTACCGGCTGGATACTGTTACCGGCAAACGCGAGGTTTGGGCTAAGTTGGAGATTCCCTTTGACCCCAGCCAGTATGAGGTGAGGCAGGTCTTCTTCAAGTCGAAGGACGGCACACGGGTTCCCATGCTCATCGCCGGCAAGAAAGGTCTGAAGCAGGACGGGACAGAGCGCTTGTTGATGACCGGCTACGGCGGCTTCAACTTGAGCGAAATGCCTTCCTGGAACCCGGCTTATGCGTGGTGGATGGAGCAGGGAGGCTGGTTTGCCGTGCCCAACCTGCGCGGCGGCGGCGAGTACGGCGAAAACTGGCATCAGCAGGGCATGTTCGAAAAGAAGCAGAATGTCTTCGACGACTGGTTCGCCGCCGCCGAGTACCTGATCGATAACAAGTACACCTCTGCGACGCGCTTCGCCATTCGCGGCCGGTCCAACGGCGGCCTGTTGATGGGCGCATCGATTACTCAGCGCCCGGATCTGTTTTCGGCCGTTTGGTGCGGCTATCCGCTGCTGGATATGTTGCGCTACCAGAAATTTCTTGTGGGTTCCTACTGGAAGACGGAATATGGCACTGCGGAGAACGAAAAGCAATACCCTTACCTGCTCAAGTATTCGCCCTACCAGAATGTCAAGGCCGGCACGGCCTACCCCGCGGTCATGTTCTTCACCGGAGACAACGACACTCGCGTGGACCCGCTCCATGCGCGCAAAATGACGGCCTTATTGCAGCCGGCCTCCTCCAGCGGAAGGCCCATCCTCCTCCATTACAGTCTCTCCGGGGGCCACTCCGCCGGCGTTGGCGCCGAGCAGCAGATTCAGGATGATGCCGATGAACTCGCCTTCCTTTGGACGGAAACGGAACAACCTGCTGTCCTCAAGTAGCACATACCGAGCTGGCCGGGTACTCGCCTTAACCTCCCAACGGTAACCTCATGCCTTTGGTAATCCCTTCCGATAAGGAGAAGATGCGTCGCCTGCGCGGCAGACGGGATGAGGAACTGTTCAACGTAACCGAAACTTGATGAGGGAGTTTGACTAGCAGCCTTTGGCTTTTTGTACGGCAAGCCGGTGCGTTGAGTGTTGGCTGTCTCCAACTCAAGTCATACTGTCGCAAGCGTCGCGAGGCCAGGAGCCAAAATGCCACAGGTAGCTCTTGAGTTAGGAGAAGTGGAACGGCAGCAGGAGGAAGTGCGGCTGGCCGAGCTGCTTGACATCGGGATACTCGACACTCCGCCCGAACCTGCCTACGATGCCATTACCCGTCTGGCTGCCGAGTACTTTCGCGCGGGTGCGGCTGCCATAGCGTTTGCCGATGGGAGCCGTGTCTGGGTGAAGTCCAACTGGGGCCACACGGTTCGAGAACTGCCGCGCAAGAACTCCATCTTCAACCTGGTGCTCGCCAAAGACGGTCCGGTGATTGTCAACGACATTTCCGCTCATTCTCATGGCGATCAGGTCTCAATGCATTACAAATTTCGTGGTGTGAACTCATTTGCCTGCGTCCCCGTGCGCTCGGCCAATGGAATGATACTCGGCGTTTTGACCATCTTCCACGATAAGCCCAGCCCGGAAATGCAGCCGGAGGAGATTCGCACACTGGAAAGTCTGGCCGACCTGGTCTCCAGCCAGTTGGAACTGCGCAGGCTGCGCAAGGACTTCAGTGCGGCCAAAAAAGTGCCGAAGCGTGCTAACTACCCCGCCGAAAACATCCCGCATAGCTGGCCGAGCAGGACCGACCTGCGCCTGGCGCTGAAACAAAAACAATTCGTGCTCTATTACCAGCCGGAGATCGATCTCATTTCGCGAAGAATTGTCGGAGTTGAAGCCCTCATACGCTGGGCCCATCCAGAGCGGGGCCTGATTCCTCCCATGGACTTTATTCCGCAGGCCGAGGAAAGCGGCCTGATCCTGCCCATCGGCGACTGGGGGCTCACCGAAGCCTGCAGCCAGATTCAGAAGTGGTGCCATGAGGATCATGGCCATGACTCCCTGAGGGTCGGCGTCAATCTCTCCGCCCGCCAGTTCTCGCGCGCGGGCCTGGCCGACCACGTTGAATCCCTCCTGGTCCAATTCGGAATCTCCAGCCGCCAGCTCGGACTGGAGATGACCGAGTCCAGCATACTCCCCGACATACGCACTGCCCTCGAAGTCCTCGGCAGCTTGCACAGGCTGGGTGTTTCCCTGCTGATGGACGACTTCGGCACAGGTTACAGCTCCCTCAGTTACCTGCATTCGTTTCCCTTTGACGTGCTCAAGATCGACCGCTCGTTCGTAAGCCGCATTACCGAGGGTGAACAGCCACGGCAGATTGTGCGTACCATAGTCGAGCTGGCCCGCGTGATGGGCATGGAAGTTGTGGCCGAGGGCATAGAAACCACAGAACAATACCACCTGCTGCGCGAGTTGGGTTGCCGCTATGGGCAGGGTTATCTCTTCGCCCGCCCCATGACTGCCGAAGCTGTCACCCAGCTGTTGAGGCTTCCCGGCCGCATACTGCCCGACCCCGAGGCCGGCAAAGATATTTGCGCCTGAACCCTTTAGATTTCCGTAGTGTTTTAAAGGAGGAATACAGGGTTTAAGGGCGGTAATACCGGAAACGCGGAAAGCCACTCCGAGTTTCGTTTCAGAACATGCAGCCGGCTCATCCTCTTCTGGAATCGGCCACCTCTTTGCATGGGAAAATCCTCACACTCGCCGTCTTCCTCGCTGTAAGCTCCATGCCATGCAACAACCAACAGAATCCGAACTCTCCCCCACCTCCTCCAGCTTTGCCGGACTGTTAGCTGCTCTGGCCACGCCCGCTCAAGCTCCTGAAAGCCCGGAGAACGGGTCTCCGTCAACGCGATGGAGACCCGCTCCCTCCTGGGACGTAGGCGATCTGGCCGATGACGTGGCAACGCTCAGCTACGAAAGCGCTCTGAAGGCCCACGCGCGCTACCGCCCCTCCCAAGTCTCAGATCAGTCCCTCCTCCAGCCCGCCGATGCGGAGCCGTTTTCTTATGAAGAGGTTTCGGCGGTTGCATCGCAGCCTGCAGCTCCGTCCATCACCGGCCAGGAGCCAGGGGCAACTCCGGAACAGATGCCCGGCTTTCTTCGGGCCGCGCCTTCCTCTCGCAATCTGAAGGACTCCAGCGTCACCATCCGCATGAGCAAGGCGGAGTGCGCGCAACTACATCGCCGCGCCGCCGAGGCCGGCATGACCATCTCGGCCTACTTGCGATCCTGCACCTTCGAGGCCGAAACCCTGCGGACGATGGTCAAAGACACACTCGCCCAGTTGCGCGCGGTTACGGCACAGGCAAAGCCCGCCTCCTCCGCGTCGCCCCTTCGTGCCCGCTTTCGTAAGTTGGCTGCCTGGCTGGCCCGCCTCATCACTCCCTGGAGCAACAGCCAGCGCGTTGCCCGCGCCTGACGGGCAACGCCTCTGCGGCAGATAATTGCTTACTAAACGTGAGTTTAGTAAATCATCTATGTGTCGGGGCATGACTTTACTTGCTGCGGAAAATACATCTCGCGGAACCGAGCGATTTTTTCGACAGCTCATCCGCACCGGTAGAATCGTCTGGTGGGCCTCAAATACAACGTACTGGCGAAGACCGAAGCCGGGGGGCGGCGGGGACGGATCGATCTGCCGCACCGGAGGGTGGAGACGCCGGTCTTTATGCCGGTGGGGACAGCCGGGACGGTGAAGGCCGTGGCGCAGGATGTGCTCGAAAGCCTGGGCGCGGAGATCATCCTGGGCAATACCTATCATTTATATCTGCGCCCCGGCCACGAGGCGATCCGGCGCATGGGCGGCCTGCACCGGTTTATGAGCTGGCCGCGGGCGCTGCTGACCGACTCGGGCGGATTTCAGGTTTTCAGCCTGAGCCAGTTGCGCAAGGTGACGGAGGAGGGCGTGCGCTTCCGCTCGCACCTGGACGGGAGCAACCACTTTTTTACGCCGGAACATTCGATGGAGGTGCAGATCGCGCTGGGCGCGGATATCTGCATGGCCTTTGACGAGTGCACGGAGTACCCGGCGGAGCGCAGCCGCTCGGAAGAGAGCCTGCGGCTGACGATGGCGTGGGCGCGGCGGTCGCTGGAGCACTTCAAGGAGCATTGCGGCAAGGTGGCGTGGAGCGAGGAACTTGGCGGGCGAAGGCAGAGCCTGTTTGGGATTGTGCAGGGCGGGATGTATCGCGACCTGCGCCGCGAGTGCGTGGAGCGGCTGGTGGAGATGGAGTTTGACGGCTACGCGATTGGCGGTCTGAGCGTGGGCGAGCCGCGCGAGTTGACGATGGAGATGATTGCCGAGGTGCTGCCTCTGCTGCCCGCCACGAAACCCCGCTACGTGATGGGCGTGGGCTACCCGGAGGAGATCGAGCAGTACGCGCGCATGGGGGTGGACATGATGGATTGCGTTCTGCCCACGCGCGCGGCGCGCCATGGACTGCTCTTTACCAGCGAGGGGCGGCTGAACATAAAGGGCAAGAATTACGCCGAAGACCAAGGGCCGCCAGACCCGGCCTGCGATTGCATGGTCTGCCGGCGCTACACGCGGGCCTATCTGCGCCACCTGATGCAGGCGGGCGAGGCGCTATCCGGAACACTGAACACGATCCACAACCTGGCGTACTACCTGGGGATCATGGAGCGGGTCCGGAAGAGCCTCGCGACTGATGAGCGGAGTTAGCAAATCAGCAAGTTAGCCGATGGTGCCGCCGAGCATTTGCTTGAGCGCCTGCACGTATTCGGCCATCGCCTCGCGGCCGGCTTCGGTGATGCGGTAAATGGTTTGCGGCTTGCGCTGGACAAACTTCTTTTTGACGGAGACGTAGCCGGCTTCTTCGAGTTTTAGCAGTTGCGCGCCGAGGTTGCCGTCGGTCGCGCCGGTTTTGGAGCGCAACCAGGTAAACTCCGCTTCCTCCACGCCAACGAGCAGCGAGAGCAGGGCCAGGCGCAGCTTCCCGTGAATGACAGGATTCAGCTCCGGCAGCTCAGGCATGGGAGGCGACCTTTCTGCGCTGATCGACTTCCACGATCATCAAGTAGATACCGAAGACGATCTGGCAGAGGAAGATGGCCACCAAAAACACAACCGTGCATTGCGCAACGCTGGTAAAACAGGCTACCGCACTCGCCGCCCACCAGACCATCGCGCAGAAAATCTGCGCTTTCCACTTCAAAATCATGCCGCTGGCCGCATTGGATGTGCCGAGCATTGCACTTGCCACCGCCACAAAAATCTGGGGTGTGAACCGGGCGCTGAAACCCATAGCAGGAAAAAGCATCATCATCGAGATGCCCGTGGCAGTCCAGATGACTGAAATGGAACGGCCCGCCCTGGTCAAGGGATTTTTCTCTGTTTGCTGCTTTGCCTTGTACCAGAGGATAGCCATCATCAGCAGCAAGGCGATTGTCATAGTGATCACCCAGGCCCACGGATTGTGCCCCAGGATGTCCCAGCCAATGGCGATGTAATAGGCTACGCCCCACAGGAGGAAGACCCAGCCATAGCTTCCGGTGGTGCGCCGGCCCTCGGCGATCATGGTTTCGATCAGGCTGAGCCTGTCTTTCAGTTCCAACTCTTCATTTGTTGCTGTCATTTTGAATCTCCTGGGTGGTTTGTTAGATTTCAGAGAAATCCTTGTTATAGAGTACTCTATAACACAGAGCATTGAATGTCAAGAACTATTTTTGATTATTTTTCAGCGCAATATTGGGAATCAGGCGGGGATGGAGCGGGAGGACGGAAAATCCTGAATGGAGACGGACTTCGGCCCCGGTTTGACGGCGAAAGATTTGCTTAACTGATTGATTACACGGTCGATGAGTCCTGACCAGTCGCTGGGCATACTCTGGCGGAAGAGGCGGGCCGTGGGGTATTAGGGAGTGGATTCAGTCTGCTGCATCCAGCGCCAATCGCTCAAATGGGGGAGCAGAATCCAGACGGGCTTGGCCATGGCGCCAGCTAGATGGGCGATGGAGGTGTCGGTGGTGATGACCAGGTCGAGGGTGACGATGAGCGCGTCGGTGGCGGCCAGGTCGCGGTCGTGGCTGGAGCCGTCAAGGAGCGCGACGCCGCCGGGCAGGGCGTCTATTTGATCCACGGCTTCGCCTTTTTGCAGCGAAATCCAGGTGATGCCGGGGGTAAGCAACAGAGGCAGCAGCGTGGCCAGATTGACGGAGCGCTGGCGGTCGGCTTTGTAGCGGGGATTGCCTGCCCAGCACACCCCGATGCGGGGCTGCTTGTAGAGCGCATCGCGCAACCGCAGGCGCGGAAAGCGAGGTTGTTTTTTGACGACCAGTTCGGTGCTGGCAAAGAGATACGCGCCCGGCCACGGAACTGTTTCGATGGTGGTTCGAAAGACTGCCGGGAGGCTGAGGAGTGGGCACTCCAGGTCGAAGTCCGGCGGCTTACTGCCCAGCAGGGCCGTCTGCGCCTGACCGGCGCGCACCACGGCCAGCGAGTCCATGAGCCGCCTGACCGGAGATTGCACCATCAGGATAATTTGGCCGCCACAATCCGCGACCATGGAGACGTAGCGGCAGAACTGGATGGTGTCGCCCAGGCCTTGCTCAGCGTGGAGAAGGATGCGGCGTCCGTTGAGAGCCTCACCGTGCCATCGGGGCTGGGGAAAAAATCTGGGGCGGCGATGCACCTCGCGGAAGTGCCAGCGCTTCCATGCCGCAGGGGATAGCCTTCGCGTAGGCGCTTTCGGCCTCCTCGTTCCGGCCTACAGCCTTGAGAGATTGGCCCAGCGCGACCCAGGCAGCGCCCATCTGAGGCGCGGCGGCAACGGCGGCCTGGGACATCTGAATGGCGGCCTGGGACTGGCCGCTGGCCAGCGCCACCAGGGTGATGCCCACCAGCGCACTCGGATTGCAGGGGTTCTCCTCCAGCATGCGCTGACAGCCGAGCGCAACCTCAGTAAGATGGCCGGTCAGCTCTTTGGGAAAACTCGCTTCGCGTTTGTGCCTGGTCATCGTGGTTTGGAAGAGCGCTTCGGGGCGTCAGAGGCGCGCAAGGACTTGCACGCGCAAAGCGGTGAGCTAACCCGGAGCAATCGCCTTCCTCTGGACGGTAGGCCGATCGCGGCGAGCGCTCAACCAGAAAACGCATGAAATGAGCAGTTTGTGATGCGAAATTTCCCATTCTTCGGCGGGTTCGGATTTGGGACCGAGCGTATCACGCTGCTGAGATGTGGAACAGCTGAACGTCTGACGCGCGAAGTTGCTCTGTTAGTCGGCGGCGGCGCCTTCCAGCTCCTCGCCGATGCGGTGCAGTTTCATCACGCGCCATTGCAGGCGGTCGAAGAAGAGGTAGACGACCGGGGTGGTGAAGAGGGTAAGCATCTGGGAGACGATGAGTCCGCCGACGATGGCAATGCCTAGCGGCTTGCGCAGCTCGGAGCCGACGCCCATGCCGATGGCCAGGGGAAGTCCGCCGAAGAGCGCGGCCATGGTGGTCATCATGATGGGGCGGAAGCGCAGCAGGCAGGCCTGATAGATGGCCTCGACGGGGGGCAATCCCTGATCGCGCTCGGCTTGCAGGGCGAAGTCGATCATCATGATGGCGTTCTTTTTGACGATGCCGATGAGCAGGATGATGCCTATCAGGGCGATAATGCTCAGGTCTGTGCCGGTGATCATCAGGGCCAGGATGGCGCCCACGCCGGCCGGTGGAATGGTGGAGAGAATGGTGAGGGGATGGATCAGGCTCTCGTAGAGGATGCCGAGGACGATGTAGACGGCGATGAGCGCGGCAAGGATGAGATAGGGTTCGTTCTTGAGTGAATCCTGAAAAGCCTGCGCGGTTCCCTGGAAGGTAGCGTGAATGCCGGAGGGCAAATTCAACTCGCGCTGGGCCTTTTCCAAGGCGGTGACGGCATCGCCCAGGGCCACATTGGGCGCCAGGTTGAAGGTGATGGTAACGGCCGGATACTGGCTCTGATGGTTGACCTGCAGGGAGGTGCGCTGCTGTTCGAAGTGAGCGATGGCGGAGAGAGGGACCATGGAGCCGCTGGAGGGCAGAACTGGAAGAGCCGCGGCGGAAGATGTGGCTCTGACTGCGCCGGTGACGGCCCCGGAAACCGTGCCGGTTTTGATGAAGATGCCGTTGAGCGCGTCCGGGCTGAGCTGGTATTTAGGATCGACCTCCATGACGACGAAGTACTGGTTGAGCGCGGTGTACATGGTGGAGACCTCGCGCTGGCCGAAGGCATCGTAGAGCACCTGGTCGATGGCGGCGGGGGTGATGCCCAGGCGCGAGGCGGCGTCGCGATCAATGACCAGATTGGCAGCTAGGCCCTGGTTCTGCTGGTCGGTGGAAACGTCGCGCAGTTCTGGCATAGCCCTGGCGCGAGAGAGCATCTGCGGCACCCAGGTATTCAGCTCGCTCACGTTTTCGTCATAGAGCGTGTACTGGTATTGCGCCGAGCTGCCCCGGCCCCCGATCTGGAATTCCTGCTGCGTCTGAAGATAGAGAATGGCGCCGGGGATGCTGGTGAGCTTTCTGCGCAGGCGGTTGACCACATCGTCGGCGGAGACGCGTCCGGGGCGCTGCCTGAGTGGTTTGAGGCCGACGAACATATTGCCGATGTTGGAGCTGCCGCCGCCCGGTCCGCCGCCGCCGACGAAGGCGGTTACGGTTTCAACGGCGGGGTCGTCGAGCACCATCTGCGCCAGTTCCTGCTGCTTGTCGCGCATTGCGGGAAAGCTGATGTCCTGAGCGGCCATGGTCCGGCCGCCGAGGCGTCCGGTATCCTGCTGGGGAAAGAAGCCTTTGGGGACAACAATGAAGAGGAAAATGTTGAAGATCACCGTGGCGAAGACCACACACAGGATCAGCCACTGGTGGCGCAGCACCCATCGCAGGCCGCTGTCGTACTCATGGAACAGCCACTGGAAGGCGCGCTCGCTGGCGCGATAGATGCGTCCATGGCGGCTCTCATCGCGCGACTTGAGAAACCTGGCGCAGAGCATGGGGGTGGTGGTGAGCGAGACCACCATGGAGGCGGCGATGGCCACCGAGAGGGTGACGGCGAACTCGCGGAAGAGCTTGCCTACAATGCCGCCCATGAGCAGAATGGGCGTGAAGACGGCAATCAGCGAGGTGCTCATGGAAAGGACGGTGAAGCCTATTTCCTTGGAGCCCTTCATGGCGGCCTCGAATGGCTTCAATCCCATTTCGAGGTAGCGGGTGATGTTCTCGATGACCACGATGGCGTCATCCACCACGAAGCCGGTGGCGATGGTGAGGGCCATAAGCGAAAGGTTGTCGATGGTGTAGCCGACCAGGTACATGACGCCGAAGGTGCCCAGTAGCGAGAGGGGCACGGCGACAGAGGGAATGATGGTGGCCCAGACCTCGCGCAGAAAGAGGAAGACCACCAGCACCACCAGCATCACGCTGATGCAGAGCGAAATCTCGACGTCGCGGACGCTGGAGCGGATGGTGGTGGTGCGGTCGATGGCCACACCGATCTGGATGGTGGGCGGGATGGCGGCCTTGAGGCGCGGCATCTCGGCCATCACGTTGTCCACGGTGGAGATGACGTTGGCGCCTGGAATCTTGAAGATGACGATCAGGATGGCGTCTTTCAACACGCCGCGCTGTGTATCGGTATTGAAGCCCGAGACGCCGGCGGTGAGGATGTTGGCGACGCTATCGGAAACGGTACCCAGGTCGGAGACGCGCACCGGCGCGCCGGTCTGCCGGTTATAGCCGGCGATGATGGGTGCGTAGTCGCTGGCCTTGAAAATCTGGTCGTTGTCGCTGATCTGCCAGCGATGGTTAGCATCCTGAAAAGCGCCCTTGGGGCGGTTGGCGTTGGCTCCGGCGAGTGCCGTGCGCACCGCCTCCAGGCCGACGCCGTTTGCGCCCAACTGCATGGGGTTCAACTCGACACGCACCGCGGGCGAGGAGCTTCCGCCGACGAAGACCTGCCCCACGCCCTGAATCTGCGCGATCTTCTGCGAGAGGATGGAGTCGGCCAGATCGTACATCTGCCGCTTGGTCACCACGTCTGAGGTCAGGGTAAGAATGAGAATCGGCGATTCTGCCGGATTGGCCTTGCGGTAGCTGGGATTCTGCGGCAGATAAGCGGGCAACTGGCTGCGGGCAGCGTTGATGGAGGCCTGCACATCGCGGGCGGCGGCGTCGATGTTGCGATTGATATCGAATTGCAAGGCAACCGAGGCCGAGCCCAGCGAACTTGAGGAGGTCATCTGGTTGACGCCGGCGATGCGCCCGAACTGCCGCTCCAGTGGCGTGGCGACCGAGGAGGCCATGGTCTCCGGGCTGGCGCCGGGCATGCCCGCGCTCACGCCGATGACCGGGTAATCGACGTTAGGCAGTGAGGCCACGGGCAGCAGCGAGTAGCCCACCGAGCCGGCCAATAAAAGAGCCAGGCTAAGCAGCGAGGTGGCTACCGGGCGCTGAATGAAGGGTGCGGATAGATGCATCGGTCCTTCTCCTCAGTCGGCGCTGGCCGGTTGCTGCTCGTGAATGGTAAGGTCCCGCGGCTTCATGCGCTGCGCGAGCTTGTCGAAGTAAAGATAGATGACCGGGACGGTGTAGAGGGTGAGCATCTGGGAGAAGATCAGCCCGCCGACGATGGTGATGCCCAGCGGCTGACGCAATTCAGCGCCGACGCCGCCGCCCAGCCACAACGGCAGGCCACCGAGCATGGCGGCCATGGTAGTCATGATGATGGGCCGGAAGCGCAACTGGCAGGCCTGGAAGATGGCGGCTTCGGCGGATTTGCCCTCAAGGCGCTCGGCCTGCAAGGCAAAGTCGATCATCATGATGGCGTTCTTCTGCACGATGCCGATGAGCAGGATGATGCCGATAAGGGCAATCACGCTGAAATCGACGCGGGTGATGAGCAGGGCGAGCAGCGCGCCGACGCCGGCCGAGGGCAGCGAGGAGATGATGGTGATGGGGTGGATGTAGCTCTCGTAGAGCACGCCCAGCACGATGTACACGGTGATCAGCGCGGCCAGAATCAGCAGCGGCTCGTTGACCAGCGAGGTCTGGAAGGCGGCAGCGGTGCCCTGGAAGCTGGCATTGATGGCGGCCGGCATATTGATGCGCTTCTCAATGGCGTTGACGGCCTTGACAGCGTCGCCCAGCGCCTTGCCGGGCGCCAGGTTGAAGCTGACCACGGTGGAGGGGAACTGGCCCTGGTGGCCGATGGATAGTTGCGCGGCGGACTGCTCCCAGTGGGCCACCTGGCTGAGCGGGACTTGAGAGCCGTTGGCCGACTTGACGTAAAGATCGTTGAGGACGGTGGGATCAGTCTGGAAGTTCTGCCCGACCTCCATGACCACGTGGTACTGGTTGAGCTGGGTGAAGATGGTGGAGACCTGTCGCTGTCCGAAGGCGTCGTAGAGGGTGTTGTCCACGTCGGCCATGGCGATGCCCAGCCGGGCGGCGGTGTCGCGGTCGATAACCAGTTTGGCGCCCAGGCCCTGATCCTGCAAGTCGCTGGCGACATCGGTGACCACCGACTCCTTGCTCAGCTCGGCAACCATCAGGCGGGTGTATTTGGCCAGTTCGACCTGATCGGGATCTTCCAGCGAATACTGAAATTCCGTGCGGCTGACACGGTCTTCCACGGTGAGGTCCTGAAGCGGCTGGAGGAAGAGCTGAATGCCCTCAACGGCAGTGAGTTTCGGCTGCAAACGGCGAATCACGTCGGAGGCGGAGAGGCCGCGCACCTCGAGAGGCTTGAGGGTGATCTGGATGCGGCCGGAGTTGAGCGTGGTGTTGGTTCCGTCCACACCGATGAAGGAGGAGACGTTATCGACGGCTGGGTCCTGGAGGAGCAGTTCCACGAGCTTTTGCTGACGCTCGGCCATGGAGGTGAAGCTGACCGTCTGCGGGGCCTCGCTGATGCCCAGGATCACGCCCGTATCCTGCACCGGGAAGAAGCCCTTGGGAACCACGACATAGAGCAGGAGGGTGCCGACCAGCGTGCCGATGGTGACCAGCAGGGTGGTGAAGCGATAGCGCAGGACGACCTGAAGCGTGCGGCCATAGGCAGCGATGATGGAGTTGAAGACTTTTTCCGACCAGTAGTAGAAGCGCGTCTGTTTGGCGGTGGCCTTGTCCTGGAGAATGCGCGAGCACATCATGGGGGTCAGCGTCAGCGAGACCACGGCGGAGACCAGGATGGTGACCGCCAGGGTGATGGCGAACTCGCGGAAAAGCCGGCCCACCACGTCGCTCATGAAGAGCAGCGGGATGAGCACCGCGATGAGCGAAACGGTGAGCGACATGATGGTGAAGCCGATCTGCTCGCTGCCCTTGAGCGCCGCCTTCATGGGGCTCAGGCCTTCCTCGATGAAGCGGGAGATATTCTCGATCATGACGATGGCATCGTCCACCACAAAGCCCGTCGAAATGGTCAGCGCCATGAGGGTGAGGTTATTGAGCGAGTAGCCGAGCAGGTACATAACGCCGAAGGTGCCGACGATGGACAGCGGCACGGCGACTGAAGGGATGATGGTGGCGGCCAGATTGCGCAGGAAGAGGAAGATGACCATGACCACCAGGGCGACGGTGAGCATGAGCTCGAATTCCACGTCGCGGACGGAGGCACGGATGGTGGTGGTGCGATCGGTGAGCACCTTTACCTGCACGGTGGCCGGCAGCGCGGTCTGCAACTGGGGCAGCAGCAGCTTGATGCGGTCAACCACGGCGATGATGTTGGCACCCGGCTGGCGCTGAATGTTGACGATGACCGCGGGCTGTCGATTCATCCAGGCGGCCTGCTGATTGTTTTCAGCGGCATCGACGATCAAGGCTACGTCGGAAGCGCGCACCGCGGCGCCGTTGCGATAGGCCACGATGACCGGCTTGTAGTCGTCGCTGGAAAGCAACTGGTCGTTGGCATTGATGGTGTAAGACTGGCGGTAGCCGTTGAGCGTGCCCTTGGCCTGATCCACATTGGCCGCAGCCAAGGCGGAGCGCAGGTCTTCCAGGCTCAGGTTGTAGGCAGCCAACTGGGCGGGGTTGGCCTGAATGCGGACGGAGGGTTTTTGCCCGCCGGCGATGGAGACCAGCCCGACGCCGGTGACCTGGGAGATCTTCTGCGCCAGATTGGTGTCGGCTGCGTCCTCGATTTTGTCCAGGGGCAAGGTGTCCGAGGTGAGCGCCAGGGTCATGATGGGCGCGTCAGCGGGATTGACCTTGCTGTAGATGGGTGGGTTGGGCAGATCGGTGGGCAAAAAGCTGGTGGCCGCGTTGATGGCCGCCTGGACCTCCTGTTCGGCGACGTCGATGTTCTCATCGAGGTTAAATTCAAGCGTAATGACCGAGCCGCCGCCGGAACTGACCGAGGTCATCTGCTTGAGACCCGGCATCTGTCCGAACTGCCGCTCCAGGGGCGCTGTAACCGAGGAGGCCATAACCTCCGGCCCGCCGCCGGGGTAGAAAGTGAGTACCTGGATGATGGGGTAGTCCACCTCGGGCAGGGCGGAGACCGGCAACTGCAAGTAGCCGACCGCACCCGCCAGCAGTATGGCCGCCATCAGCAGCGAAGTGGCTACCGGGCGCAGAATGAATGGCCGGGAAGGGCTGAGGCTCACTGCTTGTTCCTCTTATCGTGTTTGCCGTTGCCGGCCGGAGCACCGGGATTGGGCGCCGCGAAGGGCGAGCTGCCGCTCTGACTCTTGGCGCCTTGTCCACCGTGCTGCTTGGCCACGCTGGCGGTCACACTCTGTCCGGGACGCAGTCGGTCAGCGCCATCCACGACGACGCTCTGGCCCGCTTGCAGGCCCTCGTCCAGAATGGTCACCTGCCCCTCAGATAAAGCCACCTTCACGCGCTGGATTCTGGCGGCTCCGTTGCCCTGCGCATCGGCATGATCGATGACCCACACATAGGAGCCCTGGGTACCGGTCTGGATGGCCGCCGAGGGCACCACCAGCGCGTTGGGCCGATCTTCCATCACCAGATGAATATTGACGAACTGGTTGGGGAAGAGCGCCTCGTCCTTGTTGTCGAAAACGGCCTTCAGCTTGCCGGTTCCAGTGGTGGTGTCAATCTGGTTGTCGGCGGTGAGCAGATAGCCCGTGGACAGCTTCTGCGTGTCGTCCTGATCGTAGGCGTCCACGGTCAGCCGTTTTTCCGCCGCCAGCTTCTTGAGCACCTGAGGAAGCTGACTTTCGGGCAGCGTAAAGTACACGGCGATGGGCTGCATCTGGTTGATAATGACCAAGTTGGTGGTGTTGGCGGTGATGATGTTACCGGGGTCAACCAAGCGCAGGCCGATTTTGCCGCTGATGGGCGACTGGATGGTGCACCATGCGAGCTGCAACTGAGCGGTTTCGACAGCCGCCTTGTCGGCCTCAATGGCGCCCTCGTATTGTCCCTGAGCGGCCTCGTCGGCTTGCATGACCTCCTTGGAGGTGACACCGGCGTCATAGAGCGCCTTGTAGCGGGCAAACTCCGCCTGGGCGTTTTTGAGGAGGGCCTGATCGTGAGCAAGGGTGCCTTTGGCCTGGTCCAGTGCGGCTTTGTAGGGTCTGGGGTCGATCACCAGGATGGTCTGGCCCTGCTTTACCTGCTGGCCCTCAGTGAACTTGACCGGCTCGAGTTCGCCGCTGACCCGAGCCTTCACGGTGACGCTCATGTAGGGCATCACCGTGCCCAGCGCGGTGAGGGAGATTGGCATGGGCTTCTGCTCGGTTGCCGCCACCTGCACCGGGACCGGCCGGTTCATGAGCGCGGCCTGCTGGTTGCTGGCCTGCTGCCTGGCTGTTTGCTGGCTATGATAGATTCGCCAGACGACCAGGCCCGCGAGGCTGATTAGCACCAGATAAATGACGATGCGCACCCAGGAACTCTTGGGGGCGGAGGGTTGTTGCACGATCCCGGATGAAGCGTGATGGGACTCCGAAGCGTCTTCAAAGGACATGGTGTCGATTCCCGTCGTTGTTTCGTGGTAAATGCCCGCAAGGCGAGCAAAATACTGCCGTTCCGGGCAAAAGACCCTCTGCCCGCGCTCGTTTCTACGGACGCTTGAGTTTCCTGAAAGGTTTCGCCCGCCCAGGCGCAGCCATCGCGGGAGCGCGGGATCTTCCCATCGGAGCAATGCATCTCCATGGAAGCAAGACGGAACCATTGTAAGCGAATCGGGCGCTGGGGAACATAGCCGCGCGAGGAGGGCATCTTTTCAGCCCGTGAGAGCGTCATATTGAGTGAAGGATATCCCCCATTGCAACTCATGCGCCAAGACCGTGTTGCTTCGTCTACCATGTAATTTCAACAGTATGTTGGAACGGAGCCGGGCGGTGAGCGCCGTCTGGTCCCGGAACCCGGAGCGAGTACCTGCCCTATGTGGATTGTCCGGCTAGCACTGCGGCGGCCTTACACCTTCGTCGTCTTTGCGCTTTTAATCCTGATTCTCGGCGTCTTCAGCATCGAGACGATGCCCACGGACATCTTTCCCAACATCGACATCCCGGTGGTGACGGTGATCTGGGGCTACACCGGCCTCTCGGCACAGGAGATGGCCAACCGCCTTGTGACGCCCAGCGAGCGCATCATGACCTCGACGGTCAACGACATCGAACACATCGAGTCGCAGTCGCTCAACAGCACCGGTATCATCAAGATCTTCTTTCAGCCGCACGTCAACATCGGCAATGCCGTGGCCCAGGTAACCTCAGTCAACCAGGTGATATTACGCGCCCTGCCGCCGGGCACCACACCGCCATTCATCATTCAGTACAACGCTTCCAGCGTGCCCATTCTGATGCTGGGCCTCTCCGGGCAGGGACTCAACGAACAGCAGTTGAACGATCTGGGCCAAAACAACATCCGTATCCAGCTGGCCACAATCGAAGGGGCCTATACGCCCTTTCCCTATGGTGGTAAGCAGCGCCAGATTCAGGTGGACCTGGACCTGCACGCCTTGCAGGCCAAGGGGCTGTCACCGGTGGATGTGGTCAACGCCGTCTCCGCGCAAAACCTGATCGTGCCCTCCGGAACGATGAAGATCGACCGCTTCGAGTACGCCGTCGAAACCAACTCCGCTCCGCAGATGATCGACGAGCTGAACAACCTGCCCATTAAAGCGGTGAACGGCGCGGTTATTTACATCCGCGACGTGGCTCACGTGCGCGATGGCAATCCGCCGCAGACCAACATTGTGCGCGTGGACGGCAGCCGCGGTGTGCTGATGAGCATCATGAAGATCGGTTCGGCCTCCACGCTGGACATCATCAGCGGGGTGCGCGCCAAGCTGGCGAGCATCAAGGGCACGCTGCCGCCGCAATTGCAGATCAACACCCTAGCCGACCAATCGATTTTCGTCCGTGGAGCCATCAATGGCGTGGTCCGCGAGGCCATCATCGCCGCCTGCCTCACGGCTATTATGATTTTGGTATTCCTGGGCAGCTGGCGCTCCACGATCATCATCGCGGTCTCGATTCCGCTTTCCATCCTCTGCTCGCTGGGCGTGCTGTCCATGCTGCACGAGACCATCAACATCATGACCCTGGGAGGTATGGCTCTGGCCGTCGGCATCCTGGTGGACGATGCCACGGTGGCCATCGAAAACATCAACCGCTATCTCGAGTCGGGCAAGGAGCTGGAGCAATCCATCCTCGACGGCTCGGCGCAGATCGCCGTCCCGGCGCTGGTCTCGACGCTGGCCATCTGCATTGTCTTTGTACCAATGTTCTTCCTGGGCGGCGTGGCGCGCTACCTCTTCGTTCCCATGGCCGAGGCGGTGGTCTTCGCCATGCTGGCCAGCTACTTCCTCTCGCGGACACTGGTGCCGACCATGGCCAAGTACATGCTGAAGGAGCATGACGACGCCGAGACTCAACGGAAGCGCTCCAGCCGCAACCCCTTCATTCGCTTTCAACAGGGATTTGAGTCCGGCTTTGAGCGTTTTCGCCACGGCTATCTGCGCCTGCTGACTTTATGCGTGGACCATGCGGTGGTTTTTCTCATTCTCTTCTTCCTGTTTGCAGCGGGCTCGGTGGGTTTGCTTGCGCCCTTTCTGGGCCAGGACTTCTTTCCCTCGGTGGACTCCGGCCAGTTCAAGATTCACGTGCGCGCCCGCACAGGCACGCGCATCGAGGAGACGGCCGCGCTCTGCGACCACATCGATTCGACCATCCGCGAGCAAGTCCCCGCCAATGAAGTGGTCTCCATCGTCGATAACATCGGCTTGCCTTACTCCGGGCTGAACCTTTCTTACTCGACGTCTGCGCCCATTGGCCCGGCCGACGCAGACATCCAGGTCCAGTTGACCAAGGATCATCGTCCGACGGCAGCATATGTGGAGCAGTTGCGTTCGGTGCTGGCCCGCCAGTATCCCGGCGTCACCTTTTACGTGCTGCCGGTGGACATTGTCACCCAGATTCTCAACTTCGGCTTGTCGGCGCCCATCGACATCCAGATTGTGGGCCCGGACATGTATGGCAATCGTGCCCTCGCCGATCACATGATCAACGAGGTTCGCTATGTTCCCGGCGCGGCGGACGCGCGCATCCAGCAGCCCTTCAACTACCCAAACATGACGGTGGCAGTGGACCGCACCCGCTCTCAGCAGATCGGCCTAACACAGAAAGACGTGGCCACCAGCCTGCTCGTCGCCTTGAGCGGCAGCTTCCAAACCGCTCCCAGTTTCTATCTCGATCCCAAGAGCAGCGTCAGCTACAACGTCGCCATCCAAGCCCCGCAATACGGCGTGGATTCGCTGGCCGCGCTTGAGAGCCTACCCGTCACGGGCCCGGCCACGGCGCAACCGGCCAACAGCTCCGCCGGAACTCCCGGCGCCCAGCGCACCGAGCAGGTGCTGGGCAACCTGGCCTCGATCACCCCCGGAGCCGAACTGGGCACGGTGAGCCACTACGATATTCAGCCGGTGATCGATATCTACGCCAACGTGGATGGAACCGACCTGGGCACCGTGACCCGCAAGATAGAAAAGATCATTGACAAGCACCAGGCCGAACTGCCGCGCGGCTCGCACTTCATCCTGCGCGGACAGAGCGAGACCATGAGAACCTCCTACATCGGCCTGCTGGGCGGCCTGGCATTTTCAATTCTGCTGGTCTACCTGTTGATCGTGGTCAACTTCCAGTCCTGGCTCGATCCGTTTCTCATCATCTCCGCGCTCCCCGCGGCTTTGGCCGGGATCGTATGGTTTCTCTTTTTGACCAACACGCGGCTCAGCGTGCCGGCGCTGACCGGCGCCATCATGTGCATGGGCGTGGCCACGGCCAACTCGATTCTGGTCGTCAGCTTTGCCCGCGAGCAGTTGGAGATTCTGGTAGGCGACGCGCGCACGGCGGCGCTGAACGCGGGTTTTGTCCGTCTGCGCCCGGTGCTGATGACCGCCCTGGCGATGATCATCGGCATGGTGCCGATGGCGCTGGGCCTGGGCGACGGCGGCGAGCAGAATGCGCCGCTGGGCCGCGCAGTGATCGGCGGCCTGCTGCTGGCTACCGTGGCTACGCTGTTTTTTGTTCCCGCATTTTTCTCTGTCGTTCACGGCTGGCTGGAAGGCCGCCGCAGGACGGCTCACGGCGCGGCAATGGCCGGAATACATGACGAGTTTGACGAGATACCGGAGTAGATTTTTATGAGCAACGAATCCAATCAGAACCAGCAGCCCATTCACCAGTCTGGCTACGAACAGGTGAATGCGCCCGAACAGGCGGCTGTCTCGCCGCGCAGGGCTTTAGCGGGTTTGGCCGTCATTGCCGTAGTCACGGCCACTCTTGCCGGCTATGGCATTCTACGCCGCACACACGCCGACGCCGTGCTCGCCGAGCGCACCACGGAGTTGGCCGCCCCCACTGTGATTGTGGCCGCGCCAAGGGCGGGCGCGGCGACGGACAGCCTGGTGCTTCCCGGCAACGTGACCTCGTGGACGGATTCGCCCATCTACGCGCGGACTTCCGGATATTTGACTCGCTGGTACTTCGATATTGGCGCGCGGGTGAAGAAGGGCGCGCTGCTGGCGGAGATTGCCACACCCGAGCTGGACCAGCAACTGGCGCAGGCCGAGGCCGACCTGAATACCGCGCAAGCCAACGCCAACAACGCCCGCATCCAGGCCGAGCGCTACACGGGACTGGTTCAATCCGACGCCGTCTCCCATCAGGACACCGATACGTTCGTCAACCAGGCTGCGTCCACCGCGGCGCAGGTGCGCTCGGCGCAGGCCAATGTTGCCCGGCTGCGCGATTTGCAATCCTTTGAAAAGGTCTACGCGCCCTTCGACGGCGTGATCACCGCGCGCAATATCGACATCGGCCAGCTCATCGACACCGGCGCGGGCAAGGAGCTGTTTCACCTGCAAGCTCTCCAGACCCTGCGCGTTTACGCCAACCTTCCGCAGATGTACTCGGCGAATGTGAAGCCGGGCGCGAAGATCGACCTGACCTTCGCCGAGCATGCGGGAAAGATTTATCAGGGCACGCTGGTGCGCACCGCCGACGCCATCGACCCTGTCAGCCGAACCCTGCTGGTGGAGATTGACGTGGACAACCACGCGGGCGAACTGCTGCCCGGCTCGCTGGCCCAGGTGCACTTCAGGAAGCCGGCTGCCGGACCCACGCTCATTGTGCCCGCGGCGGCGCTCATCTTCCGCAAGGAGGGACTACGCGTGGGCGTGGTGGTCAACGGCAACACCGCTCATCTGGCTCCGGTGGTCATTGGCGAAGACGACGGGGCCAGCGTGCAGATTGTGACCGGGCTCAGCCTCGGCGACCAGGTGATTCAGGATCCGCCCGACTCTCTGATCGAAGGCGAAAAGGTTCAGGTGGTAAGCCCGGTGAGCCAGAGCAATGCGGGGGGCAAGTAGCGATGCGGACGCTTCCGCTCAATTTCGACCTTCGGCTAACCGGCCGTGCCGCGCCGCTTGCCGGTTTGCTCGCCCTCATCATGCTCACCGGCTGCAAGCCTGTTGGTCCTAACTATCATCGCCCCGGCTACGAGGCTCCGCCGGCTTACAAAGAGACCGGAGCGAGCACGGTGCTGCTGCCGCCTCCCGCCCCTGCCGGGGGCAGTTGGCAGCCAGCCTCGCCTTCCGACGGCCTGCTCCGCGGCAAGTGGTGGGAAATCTATCAGGACCCTCAGCTTAACCAACTGGAAGAGCACATTGCCGCCAACAACCAGACTCTCCGCCAAGCTCTGGAAACGTATCTTGCCGCCCGCGACCAGGTCAGTGTGGCGCGCGCCGGTTTTTTCCCGACTCTCTCTGCCGGACCTTCCGTCTCGCGCAACAATATCTCAGCCAACGGTCCCTCCTTCTCGGCCGGCAAGCCCACAACCTACAACGATTTTGCGATCACCGGCCAGGCCAGTTGGGAGCCGGACTTCTGGGGGCGCATCCGCCGCACCGTTGAGGCCGCGCGCGCGAATGTCCAGGCCAGCGCCGCGGACGCGGCCAACATCGAACTGAGCCTTCATGCCGAGATGGCCGCGGATTACTTTCAGTTGCGCGGACTGGACGCCCAGATCAAGCTGCTGGATGCGACAGTCGCCGACCTGGAACACCAGCTCGACCTGACCCAGCAGCGGCTGAAGGGCGGCATCGGCACCGAGGCCGATGTGGCCCAGGCGCGCACGCAGTTGGAAACCGTGCGCGCGCAACGGATCGACGTGGGCGTGGCCAGGGCCCAGTACGAGCACGCTATCGGCACGCTGGCCAACCTGAAACTTACCGAGTTCAACATTCCGTTTTCGCCGCTTGTTCTTTCTCCTGCCCAGTCTCAGGATCTGGCCCTGCCCAAGGTTCCCGCCGGAGTGCCTTCGCAACTGTTGGAGCGCCGTCCGGACATTGCCGCGGCCGAGCGCCGCGCCGCCGCCGCCAACGCCCAGATCGGCATTGCCAAGAGCGCCTTCTACCCTAACATCACGCTGAGCGTATCCGGCGGCTTTGAAAGTTTGCAACCCGGCACCTGGATTCAAGGGCCAAGCGCGCTGTGGAGTTTGGGGGGGCAAGCAACCGAGCTGCTCTTTGACGCCGGCAAGCGCCACGCCCTCACCGACGCAGCACGCCACAACTACGAAGCGCAGGCCGCGGGTTACAAGAGCGTTGTCCTGGCGGCCTTCAACGACGTGGAAGACCAACTCTCGTCCTTGAGAATTCTGGAGCAGGAATCCGCTGCGGAGCAGCAGGCCGTCGCAGCGGCGCAACATTCCTATGAGATCTCCAACCAGCGCTACAAAGGCGGCGTCACCAGCTACCTGGAGGTTCTGACGGCTGAGGCCGCGCTGCTCCAGAACCAGCGCACCGCCATCAGCATCCAGACGCGGCAGTTTGTATCGAGCGTGGGCTTGGTACGGGCGCTGGGCGGCGGCTGGGATGCGGGGCAGTTGCCGAAGAAATAGGAGCAGGGAGGAGGATCAACGGCCTCGGCTATAACAAGTCTTGAAATTGTTCCAAACTCATTCCGGCATCGCGGACAATGCCGCCCATTGTGTATGCATTGATGGGATTATGGCGTGGAATCGTCAGGATGCGCATTCCGTCCGTCATGACAATTTGCGCGCCTTGGCGGAGAATGCGGAAGCCAGCTTTTTTCAGCGCAGCAACGGCTCGAAGATGGTTGATCCCCGGAAGTTTGGTCACGATTTATCCTTATCCGGCTTGACGCAGCTATAGCAGCTATATATTTTGCTCAGGCAATTGCGACTTCCACTACGCGGCTCTCATCCTCACGCGCCAATTCCTCAACTGCCTCAACATACTCCCTTATTGCGATCTGGATGTTGGCAAGCGCCTCCTCCTCGGTTGCTCCCTGCGACCAGCAGCCCGGTAGGCCGGGGCACGAAACGCTGTAACCTTCCTCGGAGTGGCGCAGAACGACGCGATAGTTTGCCATAGAATCAATGGTACACCTGCGAATAATCAGCGGCAACGTCGGCCAGCCTTCATGGCCTCTCTGGCCAATCCTCATCGGGGAGGACCGGAGGCGGCTGGTCAGGGCCAAGGTTGTCTGAACTGATGGCGGCAAAAATAAAATTCTCGGGCGGAACGGGACTACCCGCCAGCCGCCGCAGCATCGCGATTTGCCCGGCATGGCTCATGGCATCGGAGCATGGTCCCTGCAAGACTCTTTCCAGCGTGATCTCGCGCAACTCCGTGCCGAACTCCAGATGATGCGCCAGGTCCGCCAGCGTCTCGTGAAAGTGCGCGACCGCGTCGGAGAACTCTAGAAAGTACGGCACACTGTAAGGTTCCCCAGTGAAATAACTGCGCGCCGACCCAAGAACGCCATCCATGTGGCGGATCAGTTCATGCGGCGTGCGAAGCAGAGGCGCCGCGCGGAAGGCGGCAAACTCCGGCGGAGCATCGCGCAGAGCCTTCTGCGTCCGGTAGGCCAGTGCCGCCAGAAAATGTTTCACCAACTTTCTTTGCTCATCCATATTCGTTGCTCCCTTCCGCGCAAGGCCGCATTATTTTTGCTTAGGCAAAGCAGGCAGCTTCCAATGTCTTCTCAACTTTTTATATTGCGGGCGCGGCAACTGCACCAGCATCGGCTTCCTCGCCGGATCAAGCCGCGAGAGCAGCGCCTCAAGTTGCTCCTGCGCCATGGCCGTGCATCCCGTGGTTCCATGCCCCGGCCCCATCCAGATGTGCAGGAAGATGCACGAACCTGAACCCGGAGTCATAGGGTCCGCGTTGTGATCGACGACCAGGCCCCAGCGGTAGAGGCCATCGGGACGCAACATCTGCTCGGAGCTCGACCAGTCGGGCGCAACCGTTGCGCGATCGAGTACGCGGTTGTAGTACTTAGAACGCGCGTCATCGACACATTCCACTGAGGGGGAGAGATACAGATAAGGTAACTTCCATAACGGCGGCGATTTTTCGGTATAGCCAAAGGCCGTGCTCAGGCGAAAGATTCCGGCCGGCGATTTGCCATCACCTTCTTTTTTGATCGGCTCGCCGGCTGCCCGCCGTCCGTCCTCCGGAGCAACACCCGCGCCCCATCCGAGACCGTTCTTGCCGACCACAACAGGAATGGCATCGCCAACAGCCTTCCACTTCCTGCGTGCATGGGGCCGCTCATACATTTGCAACGTCCCATCGACTCCGTTCCAATCCTGCGTCGTAACCACGAGGATTTGCGTGGAAGCGCGCAAGGCGGCCGGTCGACTGCCTTGAGCCAGCGCCAGCGAAGCCGCGCAGAGCGCGACAACACAACCGGAGATCCATCCAATCTTCATCGCGGTTTTCTATTCCCGTTTTTCTCTTCGCTATACACTGCTTTTACCACGTCGTGTCTTGGATGGCTATACGCGGCCGGGGGCACGTCGGTGAGGGGCAGCGCGGGGCCCTCCCAGAGCAGGCGGGGCGATCCCTGGCTGGCAGAGTGCAGACCCTCGAGATGCAATGTATGCTTGCCGGCGCGCAGGCCCAGAGAGCCGCGATCGTAGCGTATGGCGTTGCCCGGCGAGCCGCAGACCTGGGCGAAAGAGGGTCCGGTACTGGCAACTTCAGCGCCGTCGATGACCAGGCGCGCGCCATCGCGCGCCAGCAGATAAAAGGTATAGCCTCCGTCGGCGGGAATGTCGATGAGTCCGTCCCAGGCAACGGCGTAATGCGTATATCCCTGCGCGTCGGCGCGCAAGCCGGGCCCTTCGCCGTTGAAGACCACATGTTCATCAGCGAGATTGGGAAGCTGGGTCCATTCACCGGGATAGATTCGCCAGGCGAGGCCGTCAAGCAGGGGATCGTTGATGGTGGCGGCATCGTGCCATTTGGCCACGGCGACGACTCCCTGCGACGCCCAGTCCTCGTGACCTTCACCATCCACCGCATGGAGCAGAACCCGAAAGCGGCCCGCGCCGTTTGCCGACCCGTCCAGCTGGGTTCCGGCGGCGTCCGGAAAGCGATGGCGCACGCGGCGGCCTTTGGCTTGCGTGCCGTCGCCGAACAACCAGATATGACGCGCGCCCGGCGAGGGTTGCGCGGTGAAAGTGACATACTCTCCCGGCGCAAAGACCGGCGGGTCCACGGTGAAGGCAGCCACCGGAGCGTGCGGCGCCGGAAAATGCGCGGGCTGCGCGCCGTCGCCTGTCTCGAGCGGCAGATCGGCATCGGCGGCGGCGCGGACCTGGCCGTACTTCACATTATCGAAGGTCACGTCCGCCACATCGCCGGTCATGGTGGAATCGGCCAGCGGCGGCTGATCCAGCGCCCAGATGTTGCGGAAGTCGATCCCCTGCAAGCCGGGGTATGCCTGCTCCATCTGCACGAGAGAGTACCAGTTGTCCAGAAAAAGATTTTCAAATTTGTAGCCGGAGTGAATCCCCCGAGCCCCGTTTGCGCCCCACATGCCGAACAGAGCATACGTCTGGCCGCATGCGCCGATGCCGCCGTGGAGAATGTCGGAGTCGCGCAGGGTGAAATTGCTCGAGTTGAAGATCTTGCGCGGCCAGCCGGTGCGCACAATGTTGGAGATGCTGGTGGAGAGCACGCTGTGCTCGATGAGAATGTCGTGCACATCGTGGCCGGGACGCAACATATCCGCGTCGGTGTAGCCGTCCCAGTTGCCCTGCAGGACAAGAACATCGTCCGAGGAGCGGATAAAGGCATCGCGCACCACGGCGTCGCCTCCGCCCAGCCAGTCCATGCCGTCCTGGTTGGCGTTGCCGGGATTGCCGCCGATCACGCGCAGATCGTCAAAGCGAAAACCAGTGGAATCCTTCATCTGGATCGACCAGGTTCGCGTACGCACGATGCAGGTCAGGCCGTCGATCACAATGTTGTGAGCCTCGAGCGCGCCGACGCAGTGCCAGTCGGGTTTTTGCATCCAGCCTTCGTCGCGGTTGGGGTCCTGGGGCCCGTCATAAACAATCGTCCCCCGGCCCAGGATTTTTACATTCTCCACCTTCCACAGATTCAGACTGCCGAAAAAGTACGAGCCGGGTGCGAGGTAAAGTGTTTCGCCGCTTTTGGGGTTCAGGCTCTGGTGATAAACCCCCGGCTTAAAAACGCGAATCTTTGGATCGCGCGGCAGGGGCTGCGGCGGCGCGCCGGCAAAGAGAAAAAGCATTTTGGCGTAGTTGAGAAAGTCGCCGGGCCGCGAGATGGAGAGCTTGGCAGGCCCCGCGAGCCGGAAGCGGATCGTCTGGCCATCGCGCACTGGCCGCAAACCCAGCCGCCAGGGCTGAATGTCTACGCCTTTCGACCAGAAGCCTGGCTCGGCGGCGATAATCTCGACATTCACCGGGCCGGTGATGTCGAAGCTGACATACTCGTAATTCGCGGCGGCGTGCGCCACGCCGATGGGTTGGCCGTTCACGCGAACAGTAAAATCAGTAGCCCGCATCTCCGGCGGAACCGTCGCTGCCTGCACGCGGGCGGCAGCGTGGGCGGCAACAGGAAGAACGAAAAGAACCACGATCAGCGGTCGAAGGGCCAGCAAGCAGAAACTCCACGAGCAAAGTGGGGACGAAACCACTGTAACACCGGAAGCTGACGGTGTTCTCAGTCTGGATGTACGTTTCCAATCGGACCAGGAGGAGGCGCGTCTCAGCCGTGAACTTGAAATGATTGCGGGGTGCGCTTGCCGCGATCACGCTGCAACCGGTTCAGGCTAATTGGCTTCTATTGCATGGAGGTTGAAGGGCAAGTGATCGTGCTTGCAGATCGCCTTCACCGCTGGCCGCGCCGTCATCGGACCGGAAGGTAGACCACCCCCCGGCATCACCCATTGGCCAACCATGAGGAACTGGTCTAATCCTGGCAGCGTGTTCGGCAGGGGCTTGAAGCTCGCGCCCGGTTCAACAAGCCATCCCTCCATCGTTCCTTTCCAGTTGCCAGTGTAGCGAATGACTGTGGCCGGCGTGGATACGTCGACGGTCTCGATGGCTGCACGCGCGCCAGGAATCTGTTTGTCGAGAATACCGATCACCGCGTCAGCGATACGGTGCTTCTCATCGCGATATGCGGCAGGGTTGTTGTTGCGCAGTTCAGTCCAGTATGTAAAGTTACGCGTGGGTAGAAGGCTGGTGACTGCGGTTTTACCGGGCGGTGCAAAGGTTGGATCGTAGTGGAAGATGCGGAACCCGACATTTTCTAGCTCAGTGCCGGGGTCGACCGTGAGCGGAGCTTGCAGCACACGGGTCAACATGGGAGGCTGATCGCTGAGATCAAGCCCCACGCCTAAAGAAACCTGAAGATAGGAAGCAAACAGCTCCCTCTCAGCGTAAAGCTTGCGGTTCGCTTCATCGACATACGCTCCGTCGAGCAAGTCGAAGATAGTGGCATGGCCATCCGCGGCGGAGATCACCCAATCGGCCATGATCTTTTCGCCGTCCTCCAATTGCACCCCCACCGCAGTATTATTCTCCACCAGGATGCGCTTAACCCGGGCTTTGAACCGGACCGTACCGCCAAGGCTTGCAATCTTCTCTTCGATAAGACGGATGATCGCCTGTGAGCCGCCAATGCAGTAGCCTGCGTTGCCTTGATTCATCCAGGCCAAAGAAAGAATCATGGCGATGGCGGACATCCTTCCAATGTCCCCATTTGAGAAAAAGCGCTTTAATAGCGGGTCGGAGAAACGATTGGCATACTGTGCCCCACTTATCTTCGACAGTTTTCCCAGGAGCGGAAAGATGGGAAGGTCCCGTAGAATATTCAGCCAGTTATCGGCCAGACCGCCTGAAGGATCGAGCATCTTGAATTTGCCAAGAACACGTACCGAGTGCGTGAAATCTCGAATCGCAGCCGCATCCTGCGGTGATCGCCTGAGAAGTTCTGCCTCTAGGCGGTCGACATTGGTGAAAATGCTCAAGCTGTCGCCTGTTTCGCCTTGGATGCGGACAAACTCAGCAGGATCAATGAACCTGAGCCTGTCGACATCGAAGACCTCTTGCCAATGCGCGTGAAACTCACCACCGGGTTTTGAGCCAACAAGCCAGTGCAAGCAGGTCTCGAAGGTGTAAGGTCCGCGTCGCCAACTCATCGCCAGACCGCCGGCCATTTCGTGCATTTCAAGAACCTGAACCTGATAGCCGCATTTCAACGCATACACTGCGGTGCAAAGGCCGGCAATGCCGCCGCCGATGATTACGATTTTTCGTCCATTCTGCCGCATATGATCAAGCCTCCCCGGTGAGCCGCGGGAAACAAGTTCCCAACACGCCTAAACCGGAATCTCCTTTTTCGACCCAGAATCCCTGCGATTTTACCACTGCTGAGGTTTCAGGATGATGAATAAAAGAAATCCGGGCTCAAATCCCCTTGCCATGGAAACGGACTGGCGGAGGCACACTGGATAGCTTCGGGGGAGAGGTTTTCCCAGCTTAATTCAACGGTTTAAAGCCGCCATGGATACCCGAAACCCAAGCACAGGCCGGCGCCGCCTGATCTTTCCTTGCAGCCGCGTAAAATGGCTATCTTGCATCCAGCGGGAAACTCCACCGGGCGCGCGTTCTCGTGATACTCTTTCGTGAAGGGCATTCCCCGCCCGCCAATCCGACCCATCAAGGAGATCCTCGTGAGCCCACTCTCTCGCCGCGAATTCCTCAAAGCCACACTTGCCGCCGGAGCCATCGCCAGCGCCGGCTCGCTCTCGTTGAACGCCGCCACCGGCAAAGCCACCGACGTCGTCACGCTGGGCAAATCCGGGCTGAAGGTGACGCGCCTGGCCTTCGGCACCGGCAGCAACAACGGCTATGTGCAGTCCTCCCTCGGGCAGAGGGAGTTCTCGCGCCTCATTCACTACGCCTACGAACGCGGCATCCGCTTCTTTGAGACCTCTGAATCCTACTCCACCCCTGCCATGCTAGGAGAAGCCCTCAAAGTCTTCCCCCGCGAGAGCTACCAGTTAATGAACAAGGTGACCACCGACGTGGGCGTCGATCCTCTTAAGCGATTCGACGAGATGCGGCGCATCTCCCAGACCGAGTACTTTGACATCATGCTCCTCCACTGGCAGATCACCGGCAATTGGACGGCCACCACCAGCCGCTGGCAGGAGGGCATTCTGGAAGCGCAAGCCAGGCAGATCATCCGCGCCCGCGGCGCATCGGTCCACGGGCAGCCCGCGCTTCGCCAGATGCCGGGCAACAAATGGCTGGAAGTGGCGATGATCCGCATGAATCACAACGGTACACGCATGGACGGACCCAGCTACGACGAGGGTAATCATCCGGACCAGGTAAACGTGGTCGTCGATCACGTCCATCAGGTGAAAAAGGAGGGCATGGGCGTGATCAGCATGAAGCTGGTGGGTGACGGCACCTTCAAGCGCCACGAAGACCGGCAGGCGGCCATGCGCTTCGCCTTCAAGAACGCCGGAATCGATTGCGCGACCGTGGGCTTCAAGAGCACGCAGGAGATCGATGAAGCCATCGACAACATGAACGTTGCATTGACCTAAGCTAAAATCCCGCGTAATCGCACAAACTCGATCTGCGAAATCCTGTGAGAAAGGATCTATATCCCTTCGCCCATGGAAACGTACACCGTCAGGAGCGTTCGCTGAATACGGTGCAGGCTGTTCCTCGATCTAATTCATGCGAAGGCAATCTCTCACCAAATCGCTGGAAGTTTTTGCCCGCGCAGGTGTATAAAGAAGCGTAACAAGAAGGTAGCTTTTATGCGCAATCTACTTATATCAGCGACACTCATCTTTTTCTCTTTGGGTGCATTCGGTCGTGGACCTTCCAGGCCGAAACTGTCAGAATTACCCAATGGAACACTGTCGGGCAATATTTACACGAATGATGCACTGGGGCTAAGGTTCACGTTTCCGAGTGATTGGGTCGCAACAGCCGATCCTGCGGGCGCAGTAGAGATCGATTATCAAAACTCTTTGGGACCAGTGAATCAATGCTCGAGAATCCTCTTGTCATATCACGCCCCCAACAAAACCGAAGGTAAATTCAACTCGATAGCAATTCTTTTTATTACCGATCCCCGCTGCTTTCCAATCGCGGAGTTTCCGCATTCGCCGAACGACAAGAACGAGATTCATAAGTTCGCGAAAAGCATTTTTGATTATTTCTCGAATACTCCATATATATCAAGCCATCGCACCGATTTCTTCGAAGACCACGCCAATCCAGGATTAACCATTATGCTTACCGGAGAAGCCAACATCAATGCCGTTGAGGATCCTCGTGCAACAACGAAGGAACCGTTGCATGTGAATACATTGCTCGGGCTGAAGGAGTCACACGGCTATTGGATCGCATGGGGATTTCTGGCAGACGATCGATTGAAAGATGTATTGATTAACAAAACGATATTGGAGTTATGGGAAGAGGATGCACCAAAGAGGAAAATGAACGAATTCAGTTCTTTGCGCAATGTGTTTCGGCGTTGAAATACGTCAGATCCCTTCGCCCATGGAAACATACTGCCTCAGCCGCTCTAGCTCCTCGTGGTAAGCCGCGCGCTCGGCCTCTTCCGTGGTGAAGGGCTCGGCAGTCTTCACGGCCCGGCCCAATTGCTTCTCCAACTCCTCCACACGGCCTGACAATGCAATCAGCGCGTCGGAGAGCGGGTCCTTCACGTCATGCGGATCGGTAATCAGCACGCGCTCGCCATTGCGATAGACGATGTGCGCGGGAACGCCGACGACCGTCGAGTTGGGCGGAACGTCGGAGAGCACCACCGAGCCCGCGCCCACGCGCGAGTTCTCGCCGATGGTGATGTTGCCCAGCAGGTTGGCGTTGTTGCCGATAAAAACGCCGTCACAGACCGTGGGGTGGCGCTTGCCGTGGCCCTTGCCGGTGCCGCCCAGCGTTACTCCCTGGTACATGGTCACGTCGCTGCCCACAATGGAGGTTTCGCCGATTACCACGCCGGTCGCGTGATCGATGAAGAGGCGTCGGCCAATCAGTGCGCCGGGATGAATATCGACGCCGGTGAAGAAGCGGGCAACCTGGGAGAGCAGCCTCGCCAGGAGGCGCAGCTTCACGCCCCACAGCCAGTGCGAGACGCGATGAATCCACACCGCCCACAGCCCCGGATAACACAAGAAGACCTCCAGGCGGGAGCGCGCGGCCGGGTCGCGCTCCAGCACGGAGTTGATGTCATCGCGGATGCGGGCAAACAGGGCCATGTCAGCGTTCTCAGAATCGTGGGTGCCCCAGGTCCGGGGTCCCCACGGACAGGTCTTCGTCCGTGGGGTGGAGGTCCCTCGTATTTGGGGACCTGGGATTCCACAAACCTCAACAATCTCCGCCTGTGAGGCCACCACTTACAGAGTAACTTGCTGCGTCACCAGCTCCAGCGCCTTCTGCCGCAGCGCATCAAACAAAACACTGGTCAGATAGCGCTCGCCGAAGTCGGGCAACACCACCACGATCAGCTTGCCGGCATTCTCCGGCCGCGCGGCCACCTTGAGCGCCGCGGCCAGAGCCGCTCCTGAGCTGATGCCGACAAACAGGCCTTCCTCAAGCGGCAGCCGCCGGGCCAGCGCGATGGACTCGTCGTTCGTCACCTGGATCACTTCATCGACGAGGCTCATATCCAGCACACCGGGCACAAAGCCCGCGCCGAGGCCCTGAATCTTGTGCGGTCCCGGCTTACCGCCCGAGAGGACGGCGCTGTCGACCGGCTCCACGGCGATGGCCTTGAATCCCGGCTTGCGCTCCTTGATGTACTTGCCCGCGCCGGTGATGGTGCCGCCGGTACCCACGCCGCTGACAAGAATGTCGATCTTGCCGTCGGTGTCGTTCCAAAGCTCCGGCCCCGTCGTCGCGTAGTGAATCGCCGGGTTGGCGGGATTGTTGAATTGTTGCAGGATATATCCGTTCGGCGTTGCGGCAAGAATCTCATTGGCTTTAGCGATGGCGCCTTTCATGCCGTTGGGGCCCGGCGTCAGCACGATCTCCGCGCCAAAGGCCAGCAGCAGCACGCGCCGCTCCAGGCTCATGGTTTCCGGAATCGTCAGAATCAGCCGGTAGCCCTTGACCGCGGCCACAAAGGCCAGCGCGATGCCGGTGTTGCCGCTGGTGGGCTCAATCAAGACTGTCTTGCCGGGGGTAATCTTGCCCGCCTTTTCGGCGGCCTCGATCAGCGCCAGGCCAATGCGGTCCTTCACGCTGGAAAGCGGGTTCTGGCTTTCCAGCTTGGCTACTACGGTTGCGGGCAGCCCGGCCGCCACTTTGTTCAATCGAACCAACGGGGTTTTGCCAATGAGTTCTGTAACGTTCGCGGCTATGTGCGCCATGATGATCTCCTCTATCCGGGATGCAATCCCAGACGGCTCTGATTCATTTTTGTAGGAGTAACGAGTCAAAACTGTTATGCGAGGAAGAGCGCTCTGGAATCGAGCGCACACCTCTGTCGCATCGGGCACCAGGGCGGTGTTAGCGACATCGAGGCATGAATTAAGCATAATACCGGAGTGCGGTTTGTGGCAAGTGGGATGTTCTGAGAAATGACAAATCAGGAGAGCGATGCCTGCACATCGAGTTGCACCATAAGCTCCTCCCACTCGGCGGTCAGCGCGGCCAACTGCGCGCGCAACTCCGCGGCCAGCGCGGTCAGCCGCTGCGTCTCGGCGGCGGAGACATAGACGCCCAACTGCTCCTCGGTGTGCGCAATCGCCGCCTCGATGCGCGGAGTTTCTTCTTCGAGGAAGGCGCAGCGCTCCTCCATCTGCTTCTGCTTGATGGGATTCAGCCGGCGGGGGCGATCCTTCGATGCGCCAACCTCAGCATCAGCTCCATTGACCTTCAGCGCGGCAGGCTCCAGCACCCTCCTCTTAGCAACACTCTCCACCAAAGGTCCGCCGTCTGCAAGACCAAGACCCTTCCAGCGGAGATAGTCTTCGTAATTGCCTTCGTGGCTGGTCACCTTGCCGCCCTCAACCTCCAGTACGCGCGTGGCCAGCCGGTCGATGAAATAGCGGTCGTGCGACACAAAAACCACTGTGCCGCTGAATGCCGCCAGAGCTTCGAGCAGCACGTCCTTGGCGCGCATGTCGAGGTGGTTTGTGGGCTCGTCGAGAAGAAGGAAATTTGACGGCGAAACCAGAATCCGCGCCAGGGCAAAGCGGTTGCGCTCGCCGCCCGAGAGCACGCCCAGCGGCTTGAAGACATCGTCGCCGCTGAACAAGAAGCAGCCCAGCAGCGATCGCAGCGCCTGCTCCGGAACCTTCACCGCGGCGCGGCTGATGTCGTCCAACATGCGCGCGTCGCCGTCCAGCACCTTGTACTGGTCCTGCGCAAAGTACTCGCAGACCACGTTGTGGCCCAGCTTGATGTGCCCCGCGGTGGGAGGTTCGGAGCCGGTCAGCAAACGGATCAGTGTGGACTTGCCCGCGCCGTTCACGCCCACCAGCGCCACGCGATCGCCGCGGTCGATGCGGAAGCGCACGTGGTTAAGGACTAACTTGGCGCCATAACTCTTTGTAACTCCCTCGGCCTCGGCCACCATGCGCCCCGAAGGCGGCGGCTGGGGAAACTTGAAGTGAATCGTCGACTCCTCTTCGGGAATCTCGATGCGCTCAATTTTATCCAACTCTTTAATGCGGCTTTGTACCTGTTTGGCTTTCGTGGCCTGATAACGGAAGCGGTTGATGAAGGCCTCCAGGTGCTCGATCTGCTGGCGCTGATTGTTATACGCCGCCTGAAGCTGCGTTCGCCGTTCGTCTTTCTGGCTGAGGTATTTTGTGTAATTGCCCTGATAGATCGTCACACGCTTATTCCAGATCTCCACGGTGCGGTCGATAGTAACATCGAGAAAATATCTATCATGAGAGATAAGTATGTAGCCGAAAGGATAACTTCTCAGATAGTCTTCCAGCCAGTTGCGAGTTTCGAGATCAAGGTGATTGGTTGGCTCGTCGAGCAGCAGCAGGTTCGGCTTGGCCAGCAGCAATTTGGCCAGCGCGATGCGCATCTGCCAGCCGCCCGAGAACTCATCGGTTTGCCGGGACCAATCTTCCTTGGCGAAGCCCAGGCCGGTGAGCACGCCGCCCACCTGCGCGTCCAGCGCGTAGCCGTCGAGCGCGTGAAAGCGCTCTTGGAGCATCGAGTAGCGCTCCGCCGCAGCCTCGTACTCCGGCCCAGCGTGCTCCAGCTCGGCCAACTGCCCGCTGAGCCGCTCGACCTCGCGGGCCATCTCGCGCAGCTCGTCGAAGACGCTGAGGCACTCCTCGAAGACCGTGCGTCCGGTGAGCGCCAGCCCCTCCTGCGGCAGGTAGCCGATGCTCATGCCTCGGGTCTGCTGCATCTGGCCGTAGTCCAGTGTCTCCAGGCCGGCCAGCACCTTCATGATGGTGGATTTGCCCGTGCCGTTGGCGCCGACCAGCGCGGTTTTTTCGCGTGCTCGGATCAGCCAGTTGGCCTCCATAAACAGGACGCGCGGGCCATAGCGCTTGCCGGCATTTTGCAGGGAGATCATCTACTTCTATTTTCGCAGGCGCCTGCGGTGGGACCAACATGTGCCTCTTTACTTCTGTGGCGGCTGCGCAAACGTGAAGCCGATTGTCAGGCGATTTCCGCGCGGCAGCGGTTCCCAGCGAAGTGTGCCGGCAAAGCGCCGCATCAGATACAGTCCCAGCCCTCCCGGCCTGAACTCCTCAATGGAAGCCAGAGGCCGCGATTCCGCCGTCTCAGCGGGCGCATAGTGCGGTGCCTGGTCTTCAATGACGAACGTCACGCTCGTTCCTGTGGAGGTGAAATCGATGGTGATGGAGTGATCCGGCTGGCCGCGATAGCCGTGGCGAATAATGTTCGCGAGCGCCTCTTCGAGACAGAGGTTGATGGCAAAATGCGTCTCTTCGGGAAGGTTGTATTGCGCCGCCAGCGCGTCCACCCAGGGCCACACGCGCGCGAGTTCCGCAAGCTGGCTTTTCATAGTCAGCCGCGCTTCCGCCTTATGAGCACATTTTACGGGCATGATCGAAGCCGGGCCGCGTCCACCGCATGGGGCGCGCGCATTTCAGGAACAGGAAAAACTGTTTACTTCAGCGCGGCCAAAGCGGCGCTGAGGTCATGATGTATAGGGATGAGGTTGTTGATGTAGCTGGCATTGAGAACTTTCTCCACCATCGGGGTGGGCGCAAAAAGAACCATCTTGCCGCCGCGCCGGTGGACAGTCTGCGCAGGCACGACGATGGAGCGAAGGCCCATGGAGCCCAGGAACGTGAGCTTTTGCAGGTCGAGGAGGAGCAGCATTTTGCTGCCGGCGAGCACATTCATCTTCAGGTCAATGGCCTCTGCGCCTTCAATATCCAGACGACCCTCAAGCACTACTTTAGTGATACCGCCTTCCAACTCTTCGGTCGAAATCTGCATTCATCCTCCATAAGGGAGCGGGTATTTCCAGGGTTGACGCAATCCCCGGCAGGTCTCTGCCGCCTCCCTGTTTACCTTATCGTAATACGCGAGTGTGAATGTACTGTTACCGTAAAAAGCGGTCGGCCCGCAGCGTGGCAAAGATCTGCGCGGCGGAGGTGAGGGCCGGCGCGCTTGCGGAAGAGCCTGTAGCGGGGAGCCGGAGTTCGGCCTTCAAAGTCATGCGCTTGTTTGCCTTGAACTCGGCACTCGTAATATTCGAGGCCTTTTGCACGCCGGCGCCGCGCGCGATGACGCGGAATTCATGCACTCCCGGCGGAACAAAGAGGCTGTCGAAGGCCGCCTTGTCGCCCGCCGCGCCCTTGGAATAGGTCTTCTTATCCATCTCGATGGTAATGGCCAGGGCGGGCGGAAAGTTATCGAATTCCAGCCTCAAGCGGGCATTCTGCTTGGGATCAAGCGTCTTTGGATTGAAGGCCACGGCTGGAGATTGGGCGCGGGCAGCTGGCGCTGTGTGGGGATTTGTGGAATCCGTGCTCTGCACGGCTGCGGGCTCGGGCACGGGTGCGTATGCAGGCGCTGGTTGCGAAGATGCAGCCGTCTCCGCGGGTGTTGGTTGTAATGAGGTGGTTGTCTCCGCGGGCGGTTGCGGTGCGCTCGCATGGCGGCGATGCAGCAGATACCCACCTGCGGCGGCGATGGCGGCGAGAAGAATCACAGCGGCAAGCAGCAGCGCGGCCTTATTCCTGACCGGCGCGGCTTTTTGAGGCGGCTTAACTGTTGCACTTGTCAGGCCGGATTTGGGCGGCAGACTGGGATTGACGTCATAGGTCTCCTCCGATGCTCCCGCGGTTCCTCTGGCCATGGGCGCGGTGGCTTGCAGGCTCGATGTCTTTGCGCCGGCGAGCAGTTGCGCCAGGGCCTGGGCGAGTTCCTCGCCGCTTTGAAAGCGATCGGCGGGGTTCTTGGCCAGGCACTTGAGAATCAGGCTCTCCAGCGCGGCGGGGATGGCGGGATTCAGCTTGGCCGGGGGAACGGGCTCGGTGTGAACAATCTTGTAGGAGACGGCGCTCATCGTCTCGCCTGGAAAGGGCTGCTCGCCGCTTGCCATCCAGTAGAGAAGGACGCCGAGCGAAAACAAGTCGGCGCGGCCGTCGATGGGCGCGCCGGTAAACTGCTCCGGCGGCATGAAGGCGGGGGTTCCCAGAAGCTGGCCGGTCGTGGTGATCTCTCCAGCGGCCAGCTTGGCGACGCCAAAATCGGTAATCTTGGCCCGCTCGGTTCCGTCGGCCTCGTTCCTGGCGAGCAGAATATTGGCGGGCTTGATGTCGCGATGAATCACGCCCTTGCGGTGCGCGTGTCCCAGGGCTTCGGCAATCTGCTGGCCGATCTCGCAGACGCGCTCCAGCGAGGAGCGCTCGCCCCGTTTGATGGCATCGGAGAGCGTTCTTCCCGGCACGAATTCCATCACCAGAAAAGGCACGCCCTCGTGCTCGCCGACATCGAAGACGGAGACAATTCCGGGGTGAGACAAAGCGCCGGCGGCGCGCGCCTCGCGGAAGAATCGCTGGCGGTATTCGCCGCTTTGATCGCCGGCCAGCGCCGCGGAGAGAATGGTCTTGATGGCCACGATGCGGTCCATGGCCGGGTCCTTGGCGCGAAAGACGCTGCCCATGGCGCCGTGGCCCAATTCATCGATGATCTCGTACCTTCCGATGGTCTTTGGTGTGCTCATAGCCTGATCGGTATCACTCTAGCATAGTGCGCTGACAAAAAGATAAATTCTCAGACGTCCGGCTCAAGCAGGCGCGCGATAACGCGCGATCAGCAAGGTCATATCGTCCGACTGGCTAGCGCCGCGCGAAAATGCCTGAACTGAATCGAGAATGATCTGCTTGAGCGTGTCGAGCGGCTCGTTCTGCCGGCCGGCCAGAGCCTCGCGCAGCCGGGAGTCGCCAAACATTTCACGTTCCGGATTCTCCGCCTCGGTAATGCCATCGCTGAACAGGACCAGCGTATCGCCAGGCTCCAGTTGCAGGCTGGCGGAGGTGAACTCAGCGTCTTTTATCAGGCCCACCGGAAAGGAGCCTTCGCTATAAAGCTCGCTGACCTTGCCGCGCCTGAGCAGCAGCGGCGACGGATGACCGGCCTTGACGTATTCCAGCCGCCCGTTGCGATCAATTAATCCTAAGAACATGGTTGCGTAGCGGCCCACTTCCCCGTGTTCACAGAGGAATTTGTTGATGTGGTTGAAGACCTGCACCGGGTCAGCGACCAGGGCCGTCGCGGAAAGCGCTCCCTGCAGCATGGTGGTGAGCAGGGCCGCGCCGAGGCCCTTGCCGCTGACATCGGCAATCAGAAACGCGGTGCGCTCCGGGCCGGCGGGAAATACGTCAAAGTAGTCGCCCCCGACCTCATAACAGGGATAGTGCATTCCGGTAACGGCCAGATGCGGAAGATCGTGCGCACCCTGGGGAAGCAGAGCCTGCTGGATGGTGCGGGCGATGGAGAGCTCCTGTTCCAGGCGCTGCCGCTCGCGCTCGCGCTCCACCAGCCGGGCATTGTCCAGGATGCTGGCGGATTCGACCCCCAGCGCATCGAGAATCTGCCGGTCGAGATCGGAAAAAGCCGCGGGCCGCCGGGAATCTAGATACAGAATGCCGAGAAGCTGATCACGCTCAGGCACGGTGGAATCTGCCGAATTGGCGCGGGACATGGCAAGCAGCGGAATGGCAATGATGGAACGAAGGCGCTGCACAACGACGCTCTCGGCGCTCTTGAGGTCCAGATCGGCCTGGTTCAGGTCTTCGGTGATGACCGGGGCCTGGCGGTCGATGGCCTGGCGCAACGCGGTCTGGCTGGGAGCAACGCTCGCCGGCTCCAGCTCTTTGCCGCCCTTGCCGCGAGCCAGCCGCACCCGGAATGACCCAGCCGCGCCCGGCTCGATCAGCAGGCCGCGATCGGCATGGGTAATGGCAATGGTGTGATCGAGCATGGCGGCCAGCACCGACTCCAGCGGAAGCTGCGAATGGAGCAGGGACGTGGCTTCCAGTAGCAGATTCAACTGGCTCAAGCCCCCAGAGGGCTGCGCGCCGGAGATCGACGACATGCTACCCAGGCGCGTCAGCATGCTCTCGATAACATTTTCAGCGGCGGCGGAGCGAAAGATGATCTGGCAGCAATCTTCGATGCCGAAATGAATCACATCGCCGTTGCGCAGGGTCTTCTGCGCGACCTTTTCGCCGTTGACAAAAATCCCCTGGCGATGGCCGCGGTCCTCCAGCCGGTAGCCCCCCTGCTCGGCGACTAGGGCGGCGCAGTTGCGCGAGATGCGCCGGTCCTCAAGCTGTAAATGGTTGCCGGCGTCGCTGCCGCGGCCGATCAGGAAGGGGGATTGAGTGACGGGAACAAGCTGAGGCGGGCGGCCGGGGAAGACGACCTCCAGGAGGGTTTCATGGGTAGAGGGATTGTCAGGCATACAAGACCGGAGTGTGCCGATTGTAGCATTCCGAGCATTTTATCGGGAAGGCGATATTTTCCTGCCGGAGGGCGGAGTATGAAATAAAAAGGAACGAGCGTGACCTTTGTGAGGTATATTGTCAGACAGCCTGGAAAGCACCGTGAAAATTCCGGCTAATTACCTAACGACAAGGAGATTCCCATGGCAAGCTTCTGCGCGAAATGCGGTTCGGCATTATCCGCCAATGAGCAATTCTGTACCTCCTGTGGCGCGGCGGCTGCCACGGGAGGCGCTGCCCCGGCTCAACCATCCGCCGCTCAACCAGGCGCGGCGCCGGCCAGTTCCGGCAGCAGCGCGGCCAAAATCATCCTGATTATCGTGGCCGTGATCGTGGGGCTGGGCATTCTCGGCCTGGTTGGCAGTATTTTCACTATCAGGCATTACGTAACGCATAACATCCACACCGGCCCCGGAGGCCAGGTATCCATCAATACTCCGGGCGGCACAATCTCCGCCAACTCTTCGCAGACCTACACCGCTGCCGAGTTGGGAACGGATCCTTATCCCGGCGCGCAGGGTACGGACGGCAGCGTGAAGATGAGTTCGCCTAGCGGTTCAACGGTGATTGGCTCATTCCTCACTACGGACTCGAAGCAGCAGGTGCTCGATTTTTACAAGGGCAAGTTTGGCGGCTCGGCCTCAGTTCTCGATATTGGAAACGGCGCTATGATCACACAGGCCGTTAGCAAGCAGGAATCCGTCCAGGTGACGATTATGGTGAGCTCCGCCCAGGACAAGGACAAAGGCAAGACGAGAATCACCATCATGCATAACATCAACACCAAGGCTCCCTGAAGCCAATAGGAACACATCCCTGGGGCGTCCGGCAGCCGGACGCCCTTTTTGCGTCCCTCGCGCCGGCAATTGTGGCTGCTATCTCGCAGGCTTGCTCCGCTTCCGGTAACATAATATAGGTACCTATTGCAGAATGAGCCTGAAAGCCAAGCTGGAAGCAGTCATCTACGCCGCGGAGGAGCCGGTCACACTGGCCCAGCTCGCCGTTCTCTTTGCCGACGACGCCTTTGAATGGAAAGCGCAGCAGGAGGCCGCATCTGCCGCGAAGGCGGACGAGTCCGGTTTTTCTGCCACCCAACCCCTTCCTGTGGCGCAGGCGGAGTTCGGCTCCCCGGAACCTGTTCCGGATTCCGCCGAACAAACTACTGAGACTCAGCCGGATCTCAGCCCGGAGGCCGTTGCCGAGGCCGAACTCGAAGCCCGCCGCCTGGCCCGCCAGCGCGACCGCGAGGTGCGCGAGATTCTGCGCCCTCTTCTCGATGAACTGATAGCCTCCTGCGCTTCCGACGACCGCGGCGTGGAGATACGCGAGATTGCCGGCGGCTTCCGCATGGCCACCAAGCCGGAGTGCCACGACGTCGTCCGCAACTTTGTTAAAAGCATCAAGCAGCCGCTCAAACTCTCGCTGCCGGCGCTGGAGACGCTGGCCGTCATCGCCTACAAGCAGCCGGTTACCGCGCCCGAGGTCAACGAGATTCGCGGCGTGGATACATCCGCCGTCTTCGGCACACTGCTCTCCCGCAAGCTCATTACCACGGCCGGGCGCAAGGCGGTCATTGGCCGTCCCATCCTTTATAAGACCACGCGCGAGTTTCTGCTCCGCTTCGGCCTCCGCGACGTCTCCGAGCTGCCCTCGATGGAGGAGTTTGAGAAGCTGGCCGCCCAGGAACTCGAAGAGCCGGAGACAGCAACGGGTGATTTGTTCGATCAGAGAGTGAATCCTGCCTTAAACCCTGAATTCGACGAAGCCGCCAGCGAGCAGCTGGAAGACGACGAAGATGAAAACCCCTCGACCGCCGAGACGGCGGCCGGCAACAATCCCCAAACATAGGCCGCTCCTGCTGCGCCTCCCCTTACAGAGCAGGCAGAAACCGAGAAGTTCCCCCATGGCCACTTTCAAAACGAAGAAGACCGCAGCGAAGAAGTCTGTAGCGAAGAAAACCACCGCGAAGAAAATCGTAAAGAGCAAAAAGACCGCGCCCCTAAAGCCTGAATTGACTGAAGCAATGCCGGAGCAGGCTGCCGATCTGCTCAATGACGAGTTGGTTTCGTATCAGGGCACGACTTTAGTCGTGCCGCAAGAGCAACAAAACAAGAGTGGGGCTTTAGCCCCTGCGGGAGCTTCTTCGGGCAATCAGGAAGTTATCGCTGCAACGGAAGCCGAAGATGCTTCTAAAGCCGCCGAGCCCGAGTTCGCTCCCGCGCCCCGCCCACCAGCCAAGCTCGAGCGGTTGCAGAAGATTCTCGCCCGCGCCGGTGTCGCCAGCCGGCGCAGCGCCGAGGTGATGATCGAGCAGGGCCGCGTGCAGGTCAACGGCAAGGTGGTCACCGTGCTGGGCAGCAAGGCCGACGCCAGCCGCGACCACATCCGCGTAGACGGCAAGCTGTTGCAGGGTCCCGAGCGCCACCGCTACTTCGTCCTCAACAAGCCCCGGGGCTTCGTCACCACGGTCAAGGACCCCGAGGGCCGCCCCACGGTGATGCAGTTTTTCGACAAGATGAAGGAGCGCCTTTATCCCGTCGGACGGCTGGACTACATGAGCGAAGGCCTGCTCGTCGTCACCAACGACGGCGAACTGGCCAACCGGCTCACCAAGGCCTCCTCCGGCGTGGAGAAAACTTACCTGGTCAAGGTTGCCGGCCAGCCCACCGAAGCCGAGCTGAACATTTTGCGCGGCGGCGTGGCAATAGAGCGCGGCAAGCCCGGCTCGCCCCCCGTTCGCACCGCCCCGGCCCGCATCCGGCAAGTGCGTCAGGGCGACAATCCCTGGTACGAAGTGGTTCTCACCGAGGGCCGCAACCGCGAAATCCGCAAAATGTTTGAGGAGGTCGGCCACTTCGTCGAAAAAATCCGCCGCGTAGGCTACGGACCCCTGGTTCTGGACCAGGAGCCGGGCAATCTGCGCGAACTTCAGCCAGAGGAGCTTGCCGCACTGCGCCGGGCCTCAGACGGCACGCTGCGTACGCCCAAAGCGAAGGAACTCCGCCGCCGCAATTTGATGGATGCAGGCCTGCTGCCGACGGTACTTCCCAAGCCCAGCGGCCACCCGCGCACGGCTACGCTGCCGAATAAGTTTGCGCCTGCCGTGGGCCGCCTTGGCGATTTCCGGCCTAAAAAAAATGACTCAGGCCGCCCCAGCGACTTCCGGCCCAAGAAGTTTGGCGCGGAGCGAGACCGGACAAGCCAAACAAGCCGCCCGGCGGAGTCCTTCGCCAGCGGCGCAGCCAACAAACTCTTCCGGCCCGCCCGCCCCGGTGATGAGAAATTTCGTCCCGCTGCTGGTCGCAGCTTTGAGCGTCCTTCAGCCCGGCCTGCCTCACATCCTGCCTGGAAGAAAGACGACCGTCCCACGAGGCCACCTGCGCGCTTTGCCGCAGGCTCATCCGCCGAAAAGCGTCCCGGCGCAGGCCGTCCATTTACCGCCAAACCAGCGTGGAAAAAGCCGGAGCGGCCGGCGCCAAACCGCCGCGAAGCGCGAGTTTTCGACGAGGACCTTGGCTCGGTGAGACCGCCCAATCTTCACATTGAGGAGATCACGGGCACGGCATACGCCAGCACACCGCGTCCGAGCTCTCCTCGCGCCAGTTCCAGCCGTCCCAATTTCGTACGCCCCGCCCGAAGTGAACCCGGGGTCCCCATGGACAGGTCTTCGTCCGTGGGGTGGAAAGGCGGCCCGCCTCGCCCCTTCACCACCAGCAGCGGTAAGCCTCGCGCAGGCGGCCCGCGGCCCGGTTGGAAGCCCAAGCCAAATCGTTTCGGCAAGCACGCTTCCAGTTCATCCCGTCCCTTCACGCCGCGCACCGAGGGCGCATCCGTCTATCGCCCCAACAAGTCGAAGCCGTACCCTAACTCCTCCTCCGGCTTCGAAAGAAAATCCGGTCCCGGCTGGAAGCCAAAGACTCGCTTTGGCCCCGGCAAACCTGAGTTCGGCTCACGCTCCGGATCCAAACCGGGCGGCTTTTCCAAGCCCGGTGGCCCCAAACGCTCCGGTCCCCGTCCCTTCGGCAATCGACCCGGTGGAAAACCAGGCGGAAAGAAGCGCCGCTAATCAATTGCTCCGCTGCCTTCCGCAGTGGGGCATTCTCCAAGTACGTTTGATATTCTTACGCAAACCGGGAGGTCCCCATGGCAAACACCTTCGGCACGGACATTCTCATCCAGGCGCCCGACCCCAAGAAGGCGGCGGCATTCTACGTTGACCATCTCGGCTTCGAGATTACCGGCGAAGAACCGCAGATGGTCTGCCTTCATGGCCGGCACATCAACCTGTTCATTGAGCGCGGCCCGGCGCTGGGTCCGGTTCTGGAAGTCACAGTGGACAGCGTGGAAGGAGCCAGGGCTAGGCTTGTGAAGAACGGCTGCGAGGTCATCAAGGATGAACCGGATTTCCCCAGATGCTACATCAAGGACCCCTTCGGCCTGATCTACAACTTGACAGGTTAAGATGTACTACATTTATCACTAATTGGTGATAATATAGGTGATATGGGGGCTTATATGAGAGCAACGGTGGCGCTCGACGACGATTTAATCCAAAAGGCTCAGGAGTTTACGGGCGTAACTGAGAGAACGGCCCTGCTCCGCAAAGCCTTGAAGGCCTTGATTCACCTGGAAGCCTCGCGGCGGCTGGCGGCGGTCGGGGGGTCGGAGCCGGATTTAGAGGAGATCAAGCGCACCAGGGCTGACAATCTATGATTCTGGCCGACACATCCGTCTGGGTTGACCACCTGCGCAACCGCAACCCGGAGATGGAGCAGCTCCTTGGCCGGGGTCAGATTGTAATGCACCCCTTTATCGTTGCGGAGATTTCTCTTGGCTCGCTGCGCAACCGGCAAAAGATGCTGGCCGATCTGGAAGCCCTCCTCGAAGTGAATGTGGCCGCGCTCAACGAAGTGCGGCACATGATTGAGTCTCACGCTCTCTACTCGAAGGGCATCGGCCTCACCGACGCGCACCTGATCGCATCCTGCCTGATGACGCCGGGGACGCAGTTGTGGACCCGCGACGTTGCTTTGAAAAAGGCAGGTGCGGCTCTGGGAATCCTCGTCAACCTGCTTTAACACTCCGCCTGGACCGGCCAGAAGCGGAGTAACAGATATTGATAAAGATTGATGATTCAGATTGTGGAGGCTATCCCGGATACGCTCCCGTAATGTAGCCTTCCAATGCCTGAATGGTCTGTTCCTGGCCGGAGATGACGCACTTCACCAGGTCGCCGATGGAGATCACTCCCACCACCGTGTCGTCCTGCAACACCGGGAGATGTCGAACACGGCGTTCGGTCATCATGGTCATGCATTCATCCACGGTCTGCTCCGGGCGCACGAAGACCACCGGGCTGGTCATGATCTGGTGGACCTGGGTTTCTCGTGCGGGGTGGCCCTGCAGGATGCCCTTGCGCGCGTAGTCGCGCTCTGAGAGGATGCCCACCAGCCGCTGATTGGAGAGCACCAGCAAGGCCCCGACACCGTGTTCAGCCATGATCTCGAGCGCTTCATAAACCGTCTGCTCAGGCGCTATCGACAGAACTTTATCGTTGTCTTTCTGCTTCAACACCAATCCAATCGTGTCGGTAATCTTCATCAGAACCTCCTGGCTACTAATTGCCGTGCATTCCGGTTCGGCACTTAGTCAATATAGCCCATCGGCACTGCAAGAGGACAGTGCGAAGGCGCCGCATCCCATCGGCAACCGCTCAGGCCTCGTGCCTTGAGTCCAGATTCTCAAAGCGCGTATAGCGCGAGTTGAAATACATATGTACCGTGCCAGTGGGTCCGTTGCGCTGTTTCTCTATGATGATCTCTGATTTGGCTTTATCGGCCTCGCTCAAAGACTCTTTATCTTTGCTGTAGTAGGCCTCGCGATGGATGAAGGCGACCACGTCGGCATCCTGCTCGATGGAGCCGGACTCGCGCAGGTCGCTCAGGATTGGACGGTGGTCGTCCTTGCGCTGCACGCCGGCGCGGGAGAGCTGGGAGAGCGCCACCACCGGCAGATTCAGCTCCTTGGCCAGGGCTTTGAGGCCGCGGGAGAGGGCCGAGACCTCCTGGACGCGGTTTTCATATGGCTTTTTGCCGGAGGAGGGCACGGTGTCGGTCATCAGTTGCAAATAGTCAATCACAATCAGGTCGAGGCCGCCGCGGATATGCTTGAGCCGCCGGGCCCTGGCGCGCATGTCAGCCAGCGAAATGGCGGCCGTATCGTCGATGAAGAGGCGTGTCTCCACCAGTTGGTTCAGTGCTTCACGCAATTTGGTTTTATCTTCTTCTGGCAGGAAGCCTGTTTGCAGCCTGCGCTGGTCCACACCCGCCTGACTGGCCAACATACGGCGCAACAGTGACTCCTTGCTCATTTCCAGGCTGAAAACAGCCACAATGCCCTTGCCTTTGACGGCCACATTCTCGGCGATATTGATGGCCAGCGCGGTTTTGCCCATCGATGGACGGCCGGCAATGATGATCAGCTCGCCTTTTTGCAGGCCGCTGGTCATGCGATCAAAATCAATAAACTCAGTGGCCAGGCCGGTGACCTCGCGGCTGTTCTTGTACAAATTATCGATTGTCCCGAAGGAGTCCCTGACGATCTCTTCGAGGGACTGAAAGCCCTGGGTGAGGCCTTTTTCGTTGACCTCGATCAGCTGCTTTTCGGCGTAGCCCAGAACATCCAGAGCCGCCTCGCCCTGGTTGGCGGCGCGCGCAATGGCGTTCGAGCAGATGAGCATGAGCTTGCGCAACATGCTCTTGTCCTTGACGATGCGGATGTACTCGTCGATGACCGGCCTGCGCGGCAGACCCTCGGTGAGCGAGGCCAGGTAGGCCACGCCGCCGATGGATTCGATCTCCTTCAGGCGCGACAGCTCGTCGGTCAGCGTGATGATGTCCACGGCCCTCTGCGCATTAATCAACTCCGTCATGCGCAGAAAGATGCGGCGGTGGGAGTCGAGGGAGAAGTCCTCGGCCTCGATTTTTTCGGCGGCCTCGGCGTGGGCGGCATTGTCCAGCAGGATGGCGCCGAGGATGGTCTTCTCGGCGTCTACGCTGGCGGGTAGCGGAGAATCAAGAGCCAGGTTGGGCAAGGTGGCCATATCAGAAGAGTGTAGGACGAAGGCGGGCTGTGCAGAAGTGGGGCGATTTTGGAAATCTGGAAAACAGCATCGAATGTACATGTCGAATGCGGCTGAAATGCCTTATTCTCAATGCAAAGCAAGGAGAAACACATGGCCAAGGAAACATTGAACCCTGCAAAGCTGAAAAAGGTTCTGGAGGCGCTGGATGGCAACTGGCAAGCGGAGATGGAGGGCTACCACAGCTACACGACGCTGGCCGACCGGGACACGGAGCCGGTGCGCTCTCAAGTCCTGCGCCACCTGGCCGGCGCCGAGTGGGAGCACGCCGCGCTGTGGCATGGGCGCATCCTTGAGCTAGGTGGCCCCGAGCCGGTCTACCATGGCAAGCCCGGCGGCGATGCCGACTCGCTGGCCAGCCGCGCAGGAGGCATCCGCATGGCCCTCAGACGTTTGGAGATCGAGGAAAGCCGCGCCATCGCCAACTACGGAACGCAGTTGAAGGAGTTGGGCGACCCGGAGTCCATCGCCATTCTCGAGCACGTCATCGAGGACGAGAAGGACCACTACCGCGAACTGGGGTCGCTGATTCGCGGCCACTACCAGGCCCCGGCGGGCGCGCACAAGATCAACGCCCAGGCGGTTCTGGATGAAATGCTGGCAAAGCGCAGCCAGGGCCGCAAGCAGCCGGGAAGCTGGATCGGCGACGCCATTTACGGGGTCAACGACGGCCTGGGCGCCATTTTCGGCATCGTCAGCGGCGTAGCTGGAGCGACGGCGGGTAACCCAACCGCCGAACATACTTACGTGTTGCTGGCCGGACTTTCCGGCATGATCGCCTCGGCTCTTTCCATGGGTTCAGGCGCGTATCTTGCCGCCAAGAGCGAGCGCGAAATCTATATGGCGGAAATTGCCCGTGAGCGCGAAGCCATCCAGATGAATGGCCCTGAGGCGCGCGAGCTGCTCTCGCTCTACTACCAGGTGAAGGGCCTGCCCGAAGAGGACTCCCAGCATATGGTGGAACACATCGCCAACGACCCCGAGCAGTTGCTGCGCGTGCTGGCCTCGGAGCGGCTGGGCACCAGCGAGGAAGCGCTGGCCAATCCGTGGGTCTCGGCCGGCTCTGGCGCGCTTTCCACCGCCGTCGGAGCATTCATTCCCGTGATTCCCTTCTTCTTCCTGAATGGAATGACCGCGGTGATCGCCGCCGCGGTGGTCTCGCTGGCCGCGCACTTTGCCGTCGGCGCGGCCAAGTCGCTGATCACCGTCCGCAGCTGGTGGTCCTCCGGCTTCGAGATGACTGCCGTGGGCGCTCTGGAAGGCGCAGTCACTTACGGCATCGGCGTTCTGCTGGGCACAGCGGGCGGATTGTAGGCAATTTCTTTCCCGGCAAGGCAAACGTTCTCCCTGAGTCCGAACCGATAGAATGAATTCGGCTTTGGCCCTGGGAGAACTTCGTGCTGAAAAAGAATCTATGCCTGCTTGCGTTTGCTGTCATTCTGCTGCCGTGCCTTCCGGTCAAGGGACAAACTGCTGCCGGCATCGTCGTCGAGCGCAACGCTGCGATGCAGACGCGCGATGGCGTGACGCTGCGCGCTGACATTTACCGGCCGGCTGCGGAAGGCAGCTATCCAGTCCTGCTTACGCGCACTCCTTATAACAAGGACAACACCGCTGTCTTTGCGCGCAAGGCCGTCGCGCGCGGCTACATGGTGGTGGCGCAGGATGTGCGCGGACGGTTTGCCTCCGAGGGCGAGTGGTATCCCTTCAAGCACGAGATCGACGACGGCTATGACACTGTTGAGTGGGCGGCGGCGCTGCCCCATTCCAACGGCAAGGTGGGCATGTTCAGCGGCTCGTACGTGGGCGCGACGCAGATGCTGGCGGCCATCAGCCAACCGCCGCACCTGGCGGGAATCTGCCCGGTTGTAACGGCCTCGAACTATCACGAGAACTGGACCTACCAGGGCGGCGCATTCGAGCAGTGGTTCAACGAATCCTGGATCTCAGGCCTGGCGCAGGACACCATTAACCACACCGTGCGGCAAGGGGCAAATGCAATGCTTGGCAGTGAGGTTCTGCCGCTGAGTCAATTTCCGGTCTTCAATGTCAAGCTGGCTTCCGACGGCGCGGGATTGACACACATCCTGGCGCCCTACTTCCTCGACTGGCTCGATCATCCCACCTACGACAGTTACTGGAAGCAATGGTCCATCGAAGAGAATTACGCGAAGATACAGGTTCCCGCGCTGACCATTGCGGCCTGGTACGACATTTTTCAAGGCGGCTCGCTGCGCAATTACATGGGAATGAGGGACCACGCCGGCACGGAGGCAGCCCGCAAGGGCCAGCAGCTTTTGATTGCCATCGGCGGCCACTCCGGCTGGGGACGCAAGATCGGCGAGGTCGACTTCGGCCCCGACGCTTCCTTTGACGAAAACGAGATTACGCTCGACTGGTACGACTATCTCTTCCTCGGCAAGCAGAATCAATTCGCCAACGGCAAGCCGGTGAAGATCTTCGTGATGGGTGAGAACAAGTGGCGCGACGAAGAGGCCTGGCCGCTGGAGCGGGTGAAGCCGACGAGTTACTATCTGCATTCCTGTGGTAATGTCGATGGTCCTGATAGCCATGGCTCGCTTTATATCGGAGACATCGAATTCCGCTGCGAGAGTGATGACACCTACGTCTACGATCCTGCCAACCCCGTTCCTACCGTTGGCGGTCCTCTTTGCTGCGATGCCATCCATCTTGCTCCCGGACCGCGCGACCAGAAGGAAGTGGAGAGCCGCCCGGATGTGCTGGTTTACTCCACGCCGCCGCTTGAAAGCGACGTCGAAGTTACCGGGCCTGTAACTCTCGATTTATTCGCCAGCTCATCGGCGGTAGATACGGATTTTACCGCCAAGTTAGTCGATGTGTGGCCGAATGGCTTCGCGCAGAATCTTACGGAAGGGATTTTGCGAGCGAGTTATCGCGAGTCAACTTTAGCGGCCAAGCCTATCGTTCCCGGCAAGGTCTACGAGTACAAGATCGACCTGTGGGCAACGAGCAATGTCTTTTTGAAGGGACACCGGATCCGCCTGGAAGTGAGCAGCAGCAACTTCCCGCGCTTTGACCGCAATCTGAACACCGGCAAGTCAGCCGGCACAAGCGCTGTTTTTATGAAGGCAACCAACACCATTCTGCACGATCACCCTGCGCATCCCAGCGCGCTGATTTTGCCGGTAGTGCTGAGATAAAGAAGTGGAAGTTATGAGCAGCCCAACTTGCCGCTGCAAGTTACGCAGCAATAAACCCGCGAACTCGCTAACTTGCGATCACCGCGAAGCGGTGGCTAACCCGCTAAATGGTTAACCAGTTCGCACGTGTTTTGGCGAAAAGATGAAGAAGGCCTGGCTCTCAACCAGTTTTGCTCATGAGGAGAGGGCGGCGATCAGCTCTTTCGCTGCTTTCCGTCCCAGCCGTATGCAGTCAGGAATGCCGATGCCGTCGTAGGCGTTGCCGGCCAGCTTCAATCCGGGTAGTGCGGCTACGCAGGCGGTAATGCGCGCCATGCGCTCCTGGTGGCCGACGGCGTACTGGGCCATGGCCCGCGGCCAGCGCGAGACTTGCGCGTGCAGCGGCTCGGCGTCCGGCGGCAGAATCTTTTTGCCGAGAATCTCGCTCAGTTCGCGGCGGACAGTGGCCAGCAACTCGGCATCCGGCGCGGCGATCAGGGCCTCGTTCTTCATCCCGCCAAGAAATGCGCGCAGCACGACCTTGCCCGGCGGCGTGCGCCCCAGGAACTTGCGATGGACAAAGGTGCAGGCCAGCATGGAGCGGCCTTCGACGACCGGAACCAGGAAGCCGAATCCGCCGGGCAGGCGGCCTAATTGGGCCTCATCGTAGATGAGGTTGACGGTGATCGACGAGGAGTATGGAATGGCGCTCAACTCACCGGCCAACTGCGGGTCGATCCTGTCCAGCAATGCAGCGGATGCCCAGGCCGGCGAGGCCAGGATGACCGCGTCGTAGAGCCCACTCTTAGCGCCGGCCAAAACCTTCCAACCGTTGGCTGATTTTTCGAGGCCCGTAACTGGCGTGGAGAGACGGACGGAGGCTGGGTCCAGCCGCGCGGCCAGGGCGTTGACCAATTGGTTCATTCCACCGCGCATTGCCGTGAAAATGGAACGCGATGCCGAAACGCTGCCTGTTCCATTCGCCGGACGCGTAGTCCTCGCGGCCTCTTTGATCCTGGCGCGCATCTTGCGGTGCGCGGCCAGCATGCCGCGGGTCAGCGAGCCGTATTCCTCTTCCATCTCCACCAGGCGCGGCAGCACGGTCCGCGCGCTCAGTTGCGCGGAGTCGCCGCCAAAGATGCCGCTCAACAGCGGATCGGCCAGCCGGTCGACGGCCTCGCGGCCAAAGTGACGCTCCACCAGCGCGGCTACAGATTCATCTGGCAGCCCTGTAGGCCGCGGCGGGAGCAGCAGCTCAAAACCCATGCGAATCTTGGTCGGCAGGCTGAAGAGGCGGGTCAACGCGGTGGAAATCAGCTTGGTGGGGATCAGGAACATCAGGCCGTCGGGCAGGGGAACAAGGCGGTTGCGGACGACGATATAGGTCTTGCGGTCAGCGTCATTCGAAGGGGTCAGTTCGGCGCCCAGGCCCAACTCGCGGCAGAGTTCGGCAGCCGCCGGCTTCTCGGTCAGAAAAGAATCCGGACCGCGCTCCAGCACCGCGCCGTCCACCACTTCCGAGCTGAGGGAACCGCCCAGTCGGTCACGCGATTCAAAGAGCGTGTACGTGACTTTTTTGCCTGCCCGGCGCGCCTGCTCCAGCTCATAGGCCGCCGCCAGTCCCGCGATTCCGCCGCCAATGATTGCCGTCCGCATTAATTTCCTTATTCACCATTAAAGCAGTTCAGGGCAGCGGAAGACCATGACCGGAGTTACACGGTTAGAGCAAAATCAGAGTTTCTGTGTCCTGTTGAGTTTTGATGAAGTTCGCCGCTACCTGTTGATATAAAGTGGATCTCCTGCTTGGCTCAAGGTCGCCGGTCGCTGAAAGAATAGGTAGCGCCGGCCTCCTGGCCGGCTGTCGCGTGGACCTCCCGGTCCATGCCGTACTCTACACAAATAGCAAAAATGCTCTTAGGGTTTCGGGATACAGCTTCTCTAGTTTTGCTATAGCCCCTCATTCCCGTGACAGAAGCCCCGCTCAAGCTGAACTTGAACGGAGCGGTCGTGCGCTACGAGAACGTTTACCGCTTGCCCTGGATGGTCTTGGGGTTGACGCCGGATTTTTTGGCGGCGCGGCGGGCGGCGATCTCGTGCATCTCCTTGCCGATGCTGGAATGATTGACGCCCACCTGGATAGCCAGGTTAATGACGTTGCCTGTGCCCCAGTAGAGGGCCAGGCCGGAGGCGAAGTTTAGCATGGTGAACCCGAAGATGGCCGGCATCATGATGGCCATCATCTTGCGCTGCGCGGGGTCCATGCCCGGCGAGGGGGTGATGAGCTGGACGATGAGCATGGTGACGATGATGAGGATGGGCAGGATGTACATGGGGTCCGGCGCGGAGAGGTCGGTGAGCCAGAACCAGTGAGCATGGCGCAGTTCGACGGCGTTGAGCAGGACGCGATAGTAGGCGAAGAACAAGGGCATCTGGAAGAGCAGGGGCAGGCAACTGCCGTACATATTGACGCCCTCTGTTTTGTAGAGGGCCATCATCTCGGCGTTCATCTCGGCCTTCTTGGGGTCGGTGGGCTTGAGATGCTTGTAGCGATTCTTGATGGCATCGACCTTGGGCTGGATGCGCATCATCTTCAGCGAGGACTTCATCATCATGAAGCGGGTGGGCAGCATGAGGAGGTTGAAGATCACGGTGACGATGATGATGGCCCAGCCCCAGTTGTACTCGCCAGGTCCCATCAGGCCGCGCAGGTAGCGCAGGGCCAGGTAGAGGGGTTTGGCGATGATGGTCATCCAGCCGTACTGGATGAGCGGTTCAAGCGTGGGTCCGGTGGGCTTGCCATCGGCGCCGGTAGAGTGGATGGTCTTGAGCAGATCGGTTTCTTTGGGGCCGGCGAAGAGGCGCACGCGGGTCAAGCCGCTGGTGTCGCCCGCGGCCAGGCCGATTACATCGGCGGGCCGCTTCTGGCTGTTGGGGTCGCTCGGGTTGGTGGACAGTTCGATGGCGTTGTGCAACGTGACCACGGTAAATCGCGCGGGCGCATCGGGCAGGAAGGCAGCGGCAAAGTAGAGGTCGTTGACGGACGCGTAGTCGAAGGGCTGATCGAGCGTGGCGCCGCCGCTCACCTTCTTGGCGTCGGTCGAGTCGTCCTTGCCATCCAGTGACCAGGCAAACTTTCCGTTGGCGAAGTGCATAGGCTCGGTCTGGTCGCCGAGGCCGGCGGGCCAGGCCAGCAGGGCGCGGACCGGCGCGCCGTTGCGCTTCACCTCAACGTCGGCCGTCACCACGTAGCTTGAGTCGAAGCGGAAGGTCTTCACCACGTCCAGGCCATTGGAGGCGTAGTGAAAGGAGATCGAGGCAGGGGCCTGCAAGACGCCGTCGGGCGAGGCAGCGCCGGAGACGGTGACCTGGTAAAGGGCCTCGTTCAACTGTTTGGTCAGCTCCGGCTCATAGGTAAACAGCGAGAGCGGCAGACCGAAGGCGACGGTTTTGGGATTGACCAGATCAAGCTGCTGGCCACCCGCGCCGGGGTGATCCTTGTACTGGCTGCCCTCGAGAATCCAGTGCTCGACCTGCGCGCCTTGATTGGTGAAAACAATCTTCAGATTCGTATTCTCCACCGTTGTCTTGGCCACGGCGGAGGCAACAATGGCTGGTGTGGCAAATACAGGCGCCTGCACATGCCCCGCGGCCGGTTGCGGCTGGGCCGGGGAGACTGCTGGTTGCGACGGCTTCGGCTGGTTTTGCGTCTGAGCCTGATTGGGAGCGGCGGGCGCTGGGGTGGTCTGCCTGGGCTTGGCAAAGTACTGGAAACCGAGGAGGACGACCAACGCCAGGAGGGTCATGGACACCAGGCCGCGCATATCGCCGCCGCTGCCGCCGCCTCCGCCCGGAGATTGAAGATTGGGATTGTTGAATTCTGCCAAGGTATACTTCCTATTCGTTCAGGGCCTCTTCAAAGGCCGTGGAGGGGGCTCGCCGTCAGGCTGCCGCCTTTTCTATGGTAATGGTTTGTGGGGCATGTGGCGTGAAATTGGTACGGATGGCACGGGATCAAGACCGCCGCGGGTGAAGGGGTGGCAACGCAGCAGCCTCCAGGCAGCCAGGGCCGTGCCGCGCAGAGGCCCGTGGGTGGCGATGGCGACCGAGGCGTACTCCGAGCAGCTTGGCAGAAACTTGCAGCCATGGCCGGGCGAGAGCGCGTGAATCGCCGGGGAGAGCCAGCGGCGATAGAAGGCGAGCAGTGCAAGCAAAATACGAGTCATGACACCTGCGGCGGTAAAAGCGGCTCGGGATTTACGTTCATGCGGGCGGCCTCGATCTTAGCCTGCTGTAGGATACGCACAATCTCCGCCTCAAGTTTCTTGAAATCCATGGTCAGCACGGTTCTCCGCGGATGGAGGATGAGGTCGCAGCCCGTGGGCAGCAGATCCAGATGCCGGCGCAGGGCCTCTTTCATGCGGCGCTTGATGCGGTTGCGTTCATGGGCCTTGCCCAGCACCTTGCCGGCGGTGAGGCCGATGCGCGGGCCAGCCGGGGATTCGGCCATCGTACCAGCAGGCACTTGCGGCGCCAGGAACCAGCTCATGGAGGCGGACTGGCGCTTGTGGCCGGCCGCGTAGGCACGCCGATAGTCGGCGTGCTTGCGCAGACGCGCCCCTGTTAAAGACTGGCGCTGATCAGGTTGGGGAAGGGTGGTCATGGCAACGGCACAGAAAACAATGGCCGGAACTGCATGAAAGTACAACCCATTCCGGCTGCGACAAAAGGCGGGCGCAAACGGCGAACTAGAGAGCGGCAGGCCAAGGTCAGTCGCGGAAACCCTCGCTGACGGCCACGCGTTTGCGGCCGGAGGCGCGGCGGCGGCTGAGCACGGCTGCGCCGGCCTTGGTCTTCATGCGCGCGCGGAAGCCGTGTGTCTTCACGCGTTTGCGGCGATTAGGTTGAAACGTGCGCTTGGGCATGAAAATGCCCTCCTGTGTTCTCGAAAAAATCTTCGCCTTACCGGCAAGTACTTAGTGTATCGCAGGTTAGGCCAGGAATCCAGCGGCGACGGTCCAGGAGACAAGTTTACACACATTACCTCTGGCTACAAAAACCTAAGACGCGGCGAATGGATGCTCACACGACAGATGCGATCACTGAAAAAATGCTCTCCATCAGTCATAAGAACGCAATTCCTGTGTCAGTCAGCATAAACTCTGGTAACCTTACCGGCCAGTTTCACCATTCATAGTGCAGACTGATGTAGACAGAAAAATTTTTTCTGTGAAAGATTGATTAATGGTTCACGTGACGCCCAAATGTGCTACTCTTGGGTCCGTCTCAGAAAGTTTCGCAACATCCCCGGAACACGTTTCACCGGCCCGAATGTAATACCGGCCTCCATCGCATACACAGGGGTCGGCCAGCGGCAATCGGGCGCAAGGCCACAGCTTTGCGTGAAGAGAGAGCCGTTGCCCGAGATCGTAGGATGAACAGGCCTGGCAATACCAGGCAGCACAAGCAAGGATCGGCACGATGGCATACGCAATTTCCCCGGCAACACCTCTCAACCCCTGGCTGCAGATTCTCGCCGCTCTCGAGATGAAGGTGAATCACCAGTCTTTCGAGACCTGGCTCAAACCCACCAAGTACAGCCATATAGCCAACCGCACGCTCTACGTGCGCGTGCCCTCGCCGCAGTTTCAAAATCTGGGGGAGCGCTATGGCGACCTGATTCAGGAAGCCATCGTGCAGCAGGGAATGGAGCTGGACGACGTGAGTTTTGTGACCGCCGAGGAGGACCCCTCGATTCCGCCGGTGCGCAAGGACGGCGGCTTTGCGCCGCTGCCCGCCCATGCGCCTACGGCGCCGGCGCAGCGCACCCCGGAGCAGGCGCGCTTCGACTGGTCGACCGCGGCGCAACTGAACCCGCGCTACACCTTCGACGCGTTTGTCATCGGCAACGGCAACCAGTTTGCCCGCGCCGCGTCGCTGGCGGTGGCCGAGCGGCCCTCCAAGGCCTATAACCCGCTCTTCCTGTATGGCGGCGTGGGCATGGGCAAGACCCACCTGATGCACGCCATCGGCCACGAGGCGAAGCGCCGCCAGCCGGTGGTCAACATCTGCTACGTCTCGGCGGAAAAATTCACCAACGAGATGATCAACTCCATCCGCAACGACCGCATGACCAGCTTCCGCGACCGTTTCCGCTCGGTAGACGTGCTGCTCATCGACGACATCCAGTTCATCGCCCAGAAGGAGCGCACCCAGGAGGAGTTCTTTCACACCTTCAACGCGCTGCACGAGAACATGAAGCAGATCGTGATCGCCTCGGACCGTCCGCCCAAGGAGCTGACGGAGATCGAGGAACGGCTGCGCTCGCGCTTTGAGATGGGTCTGATCGCCGACATCCAGCCGCCCGATCTGGAGACCAAGGTCGCCATCCTGCAAAAAAAGGCAGAGTCTGAGCAAGTCCAATTGCCCGCCGACGTGGCGCTCTTCGTGGCCTCCAATGTGCGCACTAATGTGCGCGAACTGGAGGGAGCGCTGGTGCGGCTGATCGCCTGGTGCCAGCTCAACCACCTGGAAATCACGCTGGCCTCCACCCAGCAGTGCCTCAAGCAGTTCATCGACATGCAGGTGCGCAAGATCACCATTGAGTCCATTCAGCGCGCGGTGAGTGAGAACTTCGGCATGAGGCCCGCCGATCTGAAGCAGAAGAACAACTCGCGCAATGTGGTGGTGCCGCGCCAGATCGCCATGTTCCTTGCCAAGCAGATGACCGAGGCCAGCTTGCCGGAGATCGGCCGCCAGTTCGGCAACAAACACCACACCACGGTGATGCACTCCATTGGCAAAATCGACGAGCAGCGCCGCGACGACAAGGACCTGCAACGCACTCTGAACAAGCTCCAGGAGCAGCTGAGCGCATAGCGGGCTGCAAGTCAGCGAGTCAGCGAAAATCAGAGGCCCACGTAGAAATGAATGGCGTGAGCTTGTTTTTTACTTTAGAACTGCGTCAGGCTCAGCACATTCCCATCGGGATCATGAAACCACGCAATGCGCGCGCCGCTGGGTGAGGTCCATATGCCGAGTGGATCGCTGTCATTGAGCCCTGGATAGCGATTGAACTCAACGCCGGCCGACTGGAGCCGCTTGACGGTGGCTTCGATGGATTCCACCTCCCAGCCCAGTACCGTACCAGGCGCAGGTTTGTGCTCGCCTCCGGGGGTCAATCGCAGCATGATTCCGTTGGCGTCGAAGACCAGAGCAAAGGGCTTTTCCTCTTCCACCAGGCGAAGACCTATCACGTCTTCATAAAAGGCGCGCGCCCGCGCCCAGTCTGTGATGTGAATAAATGCGATGATCATGTTGCTGCCCAAAATCGATTTCTGAGTCATTCTGCACCTCCTTGGGGATTTTCTGTCGTTCTGTTATTTTGCATTATCGCGGGTCATCAGCTCCACAAACATCTTCTGGAAGCGCACGAGGTCGAGGTCTGTCTGCGCGTGGACCAGGCGCACGCCAGTCGCGGGCTTCATCTCTTCGCTCCAGGTGAGGGTGTCGCCGTAGCTGGGTCCGTGGCTCAGGTCCACATCCATGTAGAGCAGCTTTTCGCGGGTGATGATGGAGGGATCGAGCCAGGCGCAGGCGGTCAGCTCGTCCCACAGGTAGTAGCGGCGTTGGCTCCAGGCGGCGATGTAGCGCGCCGCGGGCGTGTTGGATTTGGAGATGTCATCGAGCATCTGCTGGGTGAAGGGCGCCTTGATGGAGACATCGACGGTGGTCGAGTCGATGCGCGGCCAGTTGGCGTGCAGGACAATATGCGCGGCCTCAGGATCAAACCATAGGTTGAACTCGTGGCGCGGATCGCCTGCAAACTCCGGGTCTTCGCTTTTCGGTGTAAGGCTTCCGCCCATGAATACAATGCCCTGCGTGAGCGAGGCAAACTCCGGGTCGATGGCGATGGCCAGAGCGATGTTTGTCAGCGGGCCGGCAGCATAGATTGTCACGCGATGCGGATGGGCGCGCACCTGGCGGATGAGGAAGTGGGCGGCATCTTCATCGATGGCTTTGATGGTTGGCATTCCCTCGGGCATGGGCGGAATCTCATAGGGCCCATGCACGTTGGGCTTTACCGGCGGGCCGGGAACGCCGGGAACCTGCTCCGTGGAGAGGCTCTGGCCCCATGCGCCCAGCCACTCGACCTTGCCGTTGAGCGCGGCGGAGAGGCGGGTCTCCTCCTGCGTGCGCACCAGCGGAAAGACTGCGCCTCGGACCACGGGTATTTTGGCGTGGCCGGTCAGCTCCAGCATCCTCAGCGTGTGCAGCGTCTCCTCGTCGCGCCATGCGTCGCCGGTGACCATGGTGATGCCCAGCACCTCGATCTGGGGCGCCTGAAGCAGCGCCAGCATGGCCATCTGATCGGAGCCGCCGGGGCCGGCGCCGTCCTGATCGATGAGCACCAGGCGTTTTTGCGCCGGGCATAAAGTGGCGGAAAGGAAGAGCAGAAGCAGAAGGGTTTTGGTTCTCATGGTTTCAATATAGTTGCATAGCCGCGAAATGGTGCCAAATAGGACGGGCGCATACGGTCTCGACTCCGAAACCTGGGACTTCACAAACTCAATCCGCGCTAACGCCGG